>Ga0209948_1000005_pt1 | contig 301439 bp, 249 predicted proteins | sample SalPonR2_C_D2_MG_FD_185709 | JGI IMG/M metagenome (GOLD analysis project Ga0209948, IMG submission 185709) | Salt pond soil microbial communities from South San Francisco under conditions of wetland restoration - Salt Pond MetaG R2_C_D2_MG... ... | reverse complement strand
CTGGTATTCCTTTTTTCCCTGCATACCTGAAGTTACGATCCATTCCCGGATCGGCAATGATCACCGACCATTTTTTTCGCTAACTTGTGCAACAGGCACAAAACCTATACGCAATGCCCTTTGGGACACTTCGTATACGAGCCGAGCCGCTGTGTGCAACCCAAAGAAACGAACAAGTGACAGAATTAGAACTGATAATTGACCTACATAAAAATTCTAAAAGACAAGGACCAGGAAGCGAAAATGACACGCTGAAAGCACTTGATTTATTGAATTTACCGACTAACCAAAATCTGAAAGTAGCTGACATTGGCTGTGGTTCAGGTGGACAGACAATTACGCTTGCAGAAGAGTTAAACGGAGAAATAATCGCAGTTGACTTGTTTCCAGAGTTTTTAAATGAACTTAATGAAAAATCTCAAAAATTAGGATTGTCGGACAAAATCGTTACTCTAGAAAAATCAATGGAGGATTTACCATTCGGAAAGAGTGAATTTGATCTTATTTGGTCTGAAGGTGCGATTTATAATATTGGCTTTGAAAATGGACTGAAAAAATGGAAAGACTATTTGAAAACCGGTGGTTTTTTGGCTGTAAGTGAAATTACTTGGATAACTACTTCTCGACCAAAAGAGATAGAAGACTTTTGGAAAGCGGAATATCCTGAAATTGATACTGCTTCAAATAAAATCAAACAACTAGAAGATAATGGTTACACGCTTGTTGGTTATTTCTATCTAAATCAAGAAAGTTGGTTAGAAAACTATTATGAACCAATGAAAGCACGATTTGAGATTTTTCTAAAACGCAACGGCAATTCAGAACTTGCTAGGAAAGTGGTTGACGACAGTCAATCTGAAATCGACTTGTATCAAAAATTCAAGGATTATTATAGTTACGGATTTTACATAGCAAGAAAGAATGAATAAAAGTTGGCACACAACAAACCTATATGTAACAGCACCCTAGGCGATGTAACACTCCTAACTAAACTTTTCAGGATGATTGCCGAAAGACCCATCGTTCTGCCATATAATATGATCTTTCAATGAACACGAAACCCCTTCAAAGCTGTGGTACAAACTGAAAGCGAATATCTAAAATACCGTTGCTTTCACGCTCCCATGATACGTAATCCTTTTCCTTTAGCTCCCTAGTACCACGCTCATCTGAGCCTAGTTCAAAGCTATACACGTGGCAGAAATATCCATAATCCTCATTACATTATAAACCATAAGACATCCCGAAAGTAAGTGACTACAGGCCAAAACGCCCTGCTCGCTTTAGACAGGAGACATTGGAACACATTTAACAAATCCTTCGCAACAAGTCAATATGTTGACCGTTAAATGTTTATGAAAACACATCAATACTTATTTATTGCTATCACAATGTGTCTTTTTGTCGCTTGTGACACAGATACAAATATTACAGAAGAAGAACCAACTTCGGAAAACTTCTTATTTGAAGATGGATTTGAAACGCAAAATAACTCTTTAGACGAACTCTTCGTTTCAAACGGTTCAAGGTGGTCAATAGTACAGCAAACGAACCCTTCTAACTCTACTAACGAAATTTCGATTATTAATAATGAATTTTCAGAAGGACAAAATGCAATTCGTTTTCTCGCCTACCAATCAGATGACCAATTATCAAAAATAGACATTGAGAAAGGTGGATTAAATATAAAGTCCGGAGATAAAGTAATTATTAAAGCTGAATTCTATATCAAGGGCAATGAATCGTTAGAAAACCTATTACTAATTGACCTAGAATGTTGTTCTTGTTGGGACCCAAGTGTAGGAGATAATTTTGGTGCAGAAAATCAATGCCCAGGGATTAGACTTATGATGTCAGGAGGTAATGATTACCTTTCAATAGAACGCGGGAAAATTTCAGGAACAACTTTACAACAAACTAATTATTCTTTTCCAAGAAACCAATGGGTTTCGGTTCAATGGGAAATGACAATGTCTGATAGCGAAAATGGAGTTAATAGATTGCTTATTAACGGAACTGAAGTTGTGAATGAAAATGCTATGAATATGCCCAACGCAACAATTTTCAGAGATGTATTTTCGAATCAAGGCATTGATTTTGAGCTACAAGAACCTACCTTCTATGAGCGTGTACAAATTGGAGCCACCGCTAATCCGACCGCTGGTAATATTGAATTATATGTAGACGATTTTTCAATTAGCGTGGAATAAAACGTGTTACAACAAAACCTTTAATCAATACGGGCTTAGATCTCAAACGCCACGGTTTTTGTATTTTTATAATGTCACGAAATCTTTTGGATTACGCTTTGAACGGGAAAAAAGAAAAAACAGAACCAAAAGATTTCGCTATGTGCGTGACGGAAAGCAAACGCTAGTTTGCCCCCGTCCTGTTTATAGCTAAACCTTTGTAAGCAATTAAAAGAAATGAACACCAAAAACTTAAGTTTTATCTTTCTTTTGCTTGTTTTAACAAGTTGCTCTGGACAGAACAAAAATAATTTTCAACCATCTTTCACCAAATCCAAGGAAACCACTCACAAAATAAACAAAGAACAAGATTATTCTTTTGGATATTTAGAAGTTTTGGAAAACAGACAAGACCCAAATAGCAGAACTATAAATATTCCAATATATATTTTTAAGAGTAGAAGTGAGAATCCTAAACCTGATCCAATAATCTATACAGTTGGTGGACCTGGTTCCACGACTATGCCTTCTGCGCAATATATGAACTATTACAAATATTTAGATGACAGAGATTTTATTCTTGTAGAACAACGTGGAAATTATTATGCTAAACCTCATTTAGACTGTCCTGAATGGTCTCAAGCTATTTACAAATCCAATCAACCAGATTTTGAGGACAAAGAATATGATTCACTTTTTGAACAAGCAACTAAAGACTGTCGCAAAAGACTTATTGAAAAAGGAATAGACTTAAATGGTTATAATACGAATGAAATTGCAGAAGATATTAATGATTTAGTTAATGTTTTAGAGATTGAAGAATATAATCTGCTTACTATTTCATACAGTACAAAAATTGCACAGGTATTATTGAGAGACCATCCTAAAAGAATTAGAAGTGTTGTAATGGATTCGCCACTTCCATTAGAAGTGAGTTATGACGAAGAAAGTGTTGAAAATATTTTAGAATCAGTAAAAAAAATACTTTCTGATTGTGAAACCAATAAGGAATGTGCAAAAGCTTTTCCAAATATTGAACAAAGATTTTTTGAATATTTACAAGACAAGACCAACAATCCTTTAGAAGTTTCTATTGAAAACCCAAAGAGCAAAAAGATGGAAAAATTCTATCTGAAAGGGGAGGATTTAATTACTGTTTTCACCTCTGCTTCATCAGCAGGTGTCGTGAATGTCCCATTTGAAATCAACAAGTTACTGAACAATGACCTGACCTCTTTAAAAGAACAACTTTCAAACCTGTTCGAGGAACCAAGTAATGGGGCAGGATTAGGAATGCGTCTTTCTGTTTGGTGCGCTGAAGAATATCCATTCAATTCTCAAGACATTATCAAATCAGAATCAATCAAGCATCCACAAACAAAAGGTCTGTCGCCAGCAGTATTTGAAAAGGAAATTTGTGAGATTTGGGGAGTTCAAAAAGTTTCAAAAATCGAAAATGAACCTATTAAAAGTGAAATCCCTGTATTACTGATAAGCGGAGAATATGACAATGAAACACCGGCAAAATGGGCGAAGTCAATGACAAATAATTTGATTAACAGTTATCACTTTATTTTCAAAGGTTGGAAACATACACCTACTACGAATTGGGGAAATCAATGTGCAATGCAATCTGCAAATGATTTCTTTAATAATCCAACTATTAAACCAAGCCCAGAATGCTTTGCAGAAATAAAAAGCCCAGAATTTAAAACGGAATAAATAACTGCTTATAACAACGAGTCCTATGAAAATCCCTATCGGGATTTTTCACTATATTTCCATTAACATCGTGTACCAGCACTACAACCTGACCACTGCTATCGCAGATGACTTACATAGCGCTGCATTGTAGCGAATTAAATAAAAATCACGAACTGAATGACCCAAGAGATATATCAAGAAGCAATTAAGTTTGCAGGAGAAAAACATAAAAATCAAAAAGTTCCCGGAACTGAATCAAACTATTTATTACACCTTTCAAATGTAGCAATGGAAATAATTTTGACTTACAAAGAGAAAGATGATTTTGATTTAAATTATGCGTTACAACTAGCTATTCTTCACGATACTTTGGAAGATACAAAAACTGAATTCATTGAATTAGAGAAAAGATTTGGAAAAAAAGTAGCATTAGGAGTTCTAGCATTGACCAAAAATAGCAAACTCAATTCTACAGAAGAAAAAATGAATGATAGTCTAAATCGAATAGATGAATTAGAAAAAGAGGTTGGTATGGTAAAATTAGCTGACAGAATTACTAATCTTCAAAAACCACCAAAATATTGGAAAAAAGATAAAATTCGAAATTACTTGACTGAAGCAAAACTGATCAGCATGGTGCTAAATAACAAGAATGAATATCTAAATAATAGACTACAGAATAAAATTGTAGAATACCAAAAATATATTGAATAAAAACGTCTAGCTTCAATACAACTATTATAGGACTACCTAGAGGTTTATGTGTATTTTAAAAGTCTGCCAATTTTTAATTTGACAAATTCCATACAACTAAAATAATTAGTAGAATTTAAAAATCCGGCTCGTATTTTATCCAAAAAATAACCGATTATTTTCAGCGCTGCCAGCCCTATGAAAAAACTTTACCATAATTTGGCACGAACAGTTTTCTTAAGGTAACGAATAGAAACATTTCCAAAAAAATGAAATCCAAAATAATTTCCCCTCCTGGTAGTATAGTGTGCGTGTTCCTATTCGCTATACTTCTATGTTCAGTATCCTGTGAGTCCCACAACGAGTCCAACACTTTTGATTATGGTACAAAAAATGACTCTGCTCGCTACTATTACCTAAAAGGATTTCGTGAAATTTTGGACAACGGCAGATGGACCGAAGCTGAAAACTCGTATCGCAAAGCCCTTGACTTTGATCCAAACTATATCCTTGGGAAGAGTTTGGTAGCACGTATCACCAAAGACCTCAGGGAACGGGAGGTTTTGCTACAAGAACTCAAAGCGGTTAAAGACAGCGCAACTAATAATGAAAGCTTACTATTAGATGTATATCTTTTAAGCATTGAAGCCTATAATAATAGGGACAGAGGTATTAAAAGCACAACGCAATTCATTACAAACAGAAAACAAGTGGCAGAATCTAACTTTAGAAAATTTATACATAAATATCCTAATAACGACTACGTTAAGGCAGAGTATATTGAATGGCTACACTTTATTCACGGACCTAAAATAGCACTAGACTCCTTAAAACATTTGGCTACCGAAAGACAAATGAATTTGGGTTTTTACATAAGCTATGCAGCTAGTTTGGAAGTTGAGTTAGATAACTTGGACGAAGCGACTGCGCTGTCAAAAAAGTTGAATAAACTTATGAAAGATGATACCTACACGGCATATATGAAACTAATGGCTGAAATTTATATAGCACAAGACAGTTTATATAAAGCTAAGAAATACGTTGATCGTATTGTGAAAATTGACCCCAATCATATCATCGCTCTTGGAATGCAATCAAATATTAAAGAGCAATTAAAAAATCGGAATTAATTATCCACTTCAAAGTGATACCACAGCTGGTAATCCTGCCAAAATGCAAAAGGTTTCAATTAATAAACAATTGAATTGTTCGTTAATCGTCTAATCGTCAATTTTTAAAACGGCGCAATCCATCTACAAAAACATACATTGATGAAATACCTTACACTTTTTGTCGTAATAGCAATATGATTATTCGTTGCTTTATCTTCTTTTAAGGAAGCTACCTAATCACTAGAGAACAAACCAAAAAAAGATATAAATATTGAGGAGTTAGCTGCTCCGCCGGCCACTACGATTCAAAATACAGCTGGCATATTACGTTATGCCTACAAATAAGATGTGCCGTTAATTCTACTACTTGTGATGAAACATTAGCGCACAACCAAGCGTATCATCAGTACTATAGCAAGGATTTAAAAATCTTGAATACACCTAAAAAAACTCCCGGTACTGCATTACCCTAAAGTCTACCGTAGTAAACGAAGGATTTGCTGCCTTCATTTGTTTGTAGGCTTCCAAACTTCCAACTGCGCGGTTTGCGGCACCTGATGGCGCTGTCAAAGACACGGTCCTAACAGTCCTAACCTTTTCATTTCCAGTATTTTCGACCATGGGTATACTGGTAGGTAAATCAAATTTATGGATTCTTGGAACTACATCGGAAACGAGGGTTAAGCTTAGCTGGTAATCTTTCAGATGCTTTCTAAAAAAATATTCAGGTCCGTTTTTACTATTTCCACCTGTAAACAACAACGTATCTACTTTGGTATATTCCTCCAAATACTCCACTAGATTTCTGAGTTGTATGTGCTGCATTCCTACATCCGAAGCATTAATTTTCTCCCGTTGGGCCGACGCGACAATATCACAAATTCCAATATTTCTGCACTTCAGGAAATTCTTCCGTTGTATCACGGCATCTACTGTCGTCTCATATTTCAGGTTTAAACCAAATATACGGTCTAAAATAGGCCAAAGCTGTCCGTCCCTACTTCCATAAGAAAAATTGACATCACCTTCCTTTAGCAGACCTTGGGTAAATCGTGGTGGCGGAAGCGTACCAACAATAAGCTTTGTGGCCTCTTTAAACAAAAAAGGTGCGTACGGGTGGGTATGAAAAAACAAATGAAATGCTATTAAGAACAGTGATTACCTAACTATCGCCCTAAATTCAAAATCGAATTTACTAACTTTAAAGAGATATTAAGAACATACAAGACAGGAATAACGTACAAACCAAAAACAACATGAAATGGGCAAGGGAGACAAAAAATCTAAAAAAGGGAAAATAGCCAACAATAGTTATGGTGCCAGAAGGCCTAGGAAAATTAAAAAACGTCCTACGGTAGAGGAAAAGATAAAAGTGGGTAAAAAGAAGTAAGTTTTAATCAATCTTAAAGTTTAATTCCAGCTGATTGGTCTCATCCAACAATAATTCGTAAGTGTAAAATCCTACAGGTAAAGAATCTGTAAAAACCGAAGCTGGACTATAATTTAAATCTGTAGAATCTGCTACTACGGTTAGAGACATTTCTTGAAACGCAGTAACATATTCCAAATATTCGGAATACTCCCCAACGGCAATATTTTCATAAACGGTATCCTTGCCGCTAATCCGAACTTCCTGAAAAAAAGACCTAGAACTATTTTGTATTCGGATGTTTACTGTAGCTACGTCATCGTCCCTATCGGTGCAAGCTGCGAGAACACCTGCCGCTACAACTATCAGAATAAAATATTTTCTCATATCCATTTATATATTACCGTTCGTACTACTTATAGAACGGTAATCACAAAAGAATATTTTACCGAATAAAGACCGGTTCGTTTTCTTTTAGGGTATGTTCCTTACTGTATTGATACTCATCTAAATTGAAACCCCGGATATCGTCCAAAGTCTGTGCATTGGAATCTATGATGTAACGTACCATAGACCCTCGTGCCTTTTTAGCGTAAAAGCTAATAATCTTTAGTTTATCGTTTTTCCAATCTTTAAAAACAGGAGAAATAACAGGTACTTTAAGCCTTTTCGTATCTACTGCACTAAAATACTCGTTACTGGCCAAGTTTACGAACAATTCGTCTTCTTGTAATTCGGAATTTAAATGATCAGTGATACTTTTCTTCCAAAACTCATATAGATTCTTCTTTCTTGCAACCGGTAACGCAGTTCCCATTTCCAATCGGTAAGGTTGCATTAGGTCCAACGGGCGCAGTATACCATAAAGTCCGGAAAGTATACGGAGGCTGTTTTGGAGTGTTTCCAATTTTTCGTCCGCTATGGTATAGGCATCCAAGCCCTGATACACATCGCCATTAAAAGCATATACAGCAGGTCTGGCATTTTCCGTTGTAAAGGGTACATTAAAATTTTGGTTACGTTCCCAATTCAACTGCGCTAGCTTATCGGAGATGGACATAAGTGCGGATAAATCCTTTGGTTTTTTCTTTGCCAGAACTTTATTCAACTTCTTGGAAGCTTCAAGAAAAAGTGGTTCCGTATATTTTGATGTCGGCAATGGCGTTTCATAATCCAAAGACTTCGCAGGTGATATTACAATTTTCATAACACTGGTTTTTAAATCAAAGTATAAAAATAAAAAGGAACGGAGACATTACCTATTACTGTATAAAAAGAGTTTTGATACCACTATTGCCTGAAGCTATCTTTCAGCGCTATTTTGACTGTAATTGCGCCATTTTTCTATGCATTGTTGCATATCGTCCGGGATTTCAGAGTCAAACCGCATCGCTTTTCCAGTAATCGGATGAATAAATCCCAACGTTTTTGCATGCAAGGCCTGTCGTGGCAACACCTTAAATGCATTTTCTACAAACTGTTTGTATTTGGTAAAAGTGGTTCCCTTAAGAATGCGTTCACCACCATAGCGCTCGTCATTGAACAGGGTATGCCCAATATGTTTCATATGAACCCTTATCTGATGGGTTCTTCCGGTTTCCAATTGGCAAGAGATTAAGGTAAGATAACCCAACCGTTCCAAAACCTTAAAATGGGTAACGGCTTCTTTACCTTCTTCACCATCGGGAAAAACATGCATTTGAAGTCGGTTTTTTGGATGCCTACCTACATGGCCGGTAATGGTGCCTTCGTCCTCTTCTATATTTCCCCAAACCAAGGCAACATATTCACGCTCCGATGTTTTGTCAAAAAACTGTTTGGATAAATGGGTCATAGCCGCCTCGGTCTTGGCAACTACCAATAGTCCGGACGTATCTTTATCTATTCTATGAACTAGCCCAGGACGCTCGCTACTATTGGCCGGTAAATTATCTACATGGTAGATCAAGGCGTTTATTAGTGTTCCGGAATAGTTTCCATGACCGGGGTGCACTACCATCCCGGCAGGTTTGTTCACAACCAACAACACATCATCCTCGTAAACAATATCTAGCGGTATATCTTCGGCAACCAATAAAAATTCATGGGGCGGATGCTCGAACATAATACGAATTTCGTCTCCGGCCTTTACCTTATAATTCGATTTAACAATTACACCATTGACCCAAACATGACCATCCTTGGCGGCTTGCTGAATTTTATTACGCGTAGCGTTCTCAATAAAATTCATTAAAAACTTATCTACCCTTAGCGGCTCTTGGCCTTTTGAAGCTAGTACACGATGATGTTCAAAAAGCTCATTGTCCTCAGGTTCCTGATGTATGGTAGTTTCCATACTTATTCAGAATCTGCCTTGATGACCGCTCTACTGGTAATAGAACCATTGCCGCAAATAAGTTCTACTTTAGAAGTCTTAGGGAGCTTATCGCCAGGTTTTACGTACTTTCCCTTATACTTTATTTCGTATACCATATCCTTGCCCAATTCGTCGATATAGGTGACACGCTGTACATCCAATCCTACCGCTTTTAACATAGAAGTGGCATTTCTTTTGGTCACCTGCTTAATATTAGGAAGAGTCACTTTCTTATATCCGGAAGGATTTACAGTGAAATATATTTTCCGATTCGTTTTTACTTTTGTTCCTGCTAAGGGATCTTGTTCTATAATTGAGAATCTAGGATAATCCGGATTAAAATTGGCAGAATCCAACACCTCGTACCTTAGGCCCGCATCCTCAACGGATTGTCGCATTTCCATAACGGATAGCTTTGCAAAATCGGGAACTTCTACGAACTCACCATGATTGGTCGTACTCTTTAACCAACTTAAGGTAACAAAAACCAAAACAACGGTCACCACTAGTGCCAATCCCAACTGAATCAAAAATGTTTTACTTTTTAAAAAATTGAAAAAATTTCTCATGCGCTTTAATAATCCTTCAAAGATAATAAATGCTCGTATACTAAAATGATTCTTTTGATTTCTTAGTAGCTACGGATACGTATATAAATATAATTTTTGCACACACTCCCCTTTTTTCTTTCTGCGGAATAGTACATCTTTGTGACACGGGTAATCCTTTTAGTTTTTAAAATGAAAAAAAAGATAGCTATCATCATGGGAGGCTATTCCAACGAATACAAAATCTCCCTACAAAGCGGAAATGTAGTATATAACTATCTTAATAAAGACAAATTTGATTTGTTCCGAATTCATATTTTCAAAGAGAAATGGATATATGTAGACGGTAACGATAATGAATATCCTATAGATAGAGCGGATTTTTCCGTAAATATTGATGAAAAGAAAATAAGCTTTGACTGCGTCTTTAATTCCATACATGGCACTCCGGGAGAAGACGGTTTACTGCAGGCCTATTTTGAATTGCTGAAAATACCACTGACATCTTGTGGCTTTTACCAGGCAGCGCTTACCTTTAACAAGAGAGATCTATTAAGCGTCTTAAAACCGTACGGTGTAAAATCGGCTTCATCTTACTACCTGAACAAAGGAGATGCGATAGATGAAGATGCCATCATTGAAAAGGTAAAACTTCCCTGTTTTGTAAAGGCAAATAAATCTGGCAGTAGCTACGGTATCTCTAAGGTTTATAAAAAAGAGAATTTGCAACAAGCTATTGAATTGGCTTACAAAGAAGATGACGAAATAATCATAGAATCTTGTTTAACAGGAACCGAGGTATCTGTTGGTGTTTTAAAACTAAAAGGGAAAACCACTGTGCTCCCAATCACCGAAATTGTATCGGAAAATGATTTTTTTGATTATGCAGCCAAATACGAAGGAAAATCTAAGGAAATAACACCGGCAAGAATTACAAAAGTACAGCAAGAAAACGTGAGCTATTGGGCCAGAACCATTTATGATGTACTTAAAATGAGAGGCTTTACTCGAAGTGAATTCATTTTTATAAATGATGAACCTTATTTACTAGAGGTAAATACCACGCCTGGGCTTACCACAAACAGTATATTGCCCCAACAGGCAGCAGCAGCGGGTATGGACTTACCTTCATTTTTTGAGAGTGCTATAAATGAGGTGCTATCCTAAAAATAGTTATATTTAAACTTACTCCAAAGTAGTATGAGACGTGCAATATTTCCAGGATCGTTTGATCCATTAACCCTAGGACATTACGATATTATTATGCGCGGCATTACCGTGTTCGATGAGCTTATTATCGCTATTGGTAAAAATGCCGATAAAAAGTATATGTTTTCCCTAGAAGACCGAATGCGCTTTATCAGCGAAGCATTTAAAGAAGAAAAGCAAATTAAAGTACTTACGTACGAAGGGCTTACAGTAGACTTTTGTAAAGAAGTAGATGCCCAATACATTTTAAGGGGACTTCGCAACCCTGGTGATTTTGAATTTGAAAAGGCCATAGCCCACACCAATCGGAAACTATCTGAAATAGAAACTGTTTTTTTATTGACTTCCTCTGGCAAATCCTACATTAGTTCTTCCATCGTAAGGGATGTTATCAGAAACGGAGGAGATTATACCGGCTTGGTTCCTGAGTCTGTTCGAGTAACAAAATAATTTTTCCGCTTGATGTAACAGGTGGTTGTAGCAACCCGTTACTTTTAAACACAAATCAATATTCTTACATTTCTGACGCCCATATTTTATCGCGAAGTAAGAAAATACATTGATAAAATTAGTAATCACTATTATTTTTCGTAAACAGCTAAGGTATTCTTAATACATTTTATTAGCGGGTATACCTTTTAAATAATTAGCATTTCACTTATGATAGGAAGCTAACAGGAACTATCCTTATTCATAAATTTATCCCATCAAAAAAATCCTAAAACACCATATTTTAGGATGGTTATAGACTTTAAAACAACAGGTAAGAAACAAACAGGGTGTGATAAAAAGAATGTATTTTTAGAGTATCTACTATTTCTGTATGGAACAAAAAGTGTCGATTTACCGAGAATCACCACAAGTATGAGATAGTTCACAACAAAAATTTATAATATTGAGAAATCCGCATAATATTGTAAGAAAATACAACATAATGTTGACGGACAAAGAAACTCTATCCACTTCATTCTTGATAAAACAATTACCTACCGCCACGCTATTTTTAGATATGAGGCTACACGTTATTTACGCATCCGACACCTTAATTTCCTTATTTTGGGAAGAAAAGGTGAATATCGTTGGACAACGTCTAAGCACTGTTTTCCCAAACCTCAACTCCAAATGGGAAAGTGTTTTACAGGATTGCCTTAAAGGTAAATCGAACCCTATGGGGGTTCAAAGTTTTATGGACGCCGAAGGAAATGAAAAGTTCTATGAATGGTCCAACGCCTGTTGGTATGATACCGATGAAAACATTATAGGTGTGATCATACAAATAAACAATATTAGCGCTGCGATAGAAAGTGATCTTTCCTTGGAAAAAGCTAAAATTCTATTGAAACAACAGTCCGAACTTTCTAAAACAGGGATTTGGGAATACGACCTCCAAAAGCAAACAGTGCACTGGTGTACCATGACCAAAGCCATACACGAAGTACCTTTGGACTATATACCTGACATAACTACAGCTATAGACTTTTACAAGAAAGGACATTCTAGAAATGCTATTTCCATGGCGGTTTTTGAAGCTACCGATAAAGGAAAACCATGGAACTTAAAGCTAAAGGTAGTTACCGCAAAAGGAAACGAAAAGTGGGTGATAGCAGCAGGAAAACCCATATTTGAAAAAGGAAAAATAGCAAGAATAATGGGTACGTTCCAAGATATAAACGACCAAGTTGTTTCTGAGATGAAAATAAAAGAGGATGCAAAGCTCTTAAAAACCTTGATCAATCACCTTCCTTTAAATGTTTTTATAAAAGATCGTGAATCTCGAAAGATACTTGTAAACAAATCGGAATGCGACTACCTAGGTGTTACGGACGCCAATGATTTGCTGGGTAAAACAGATTTTGATCTGTATCCCGTTGAAACCGCAAAAATATCAAGAGAAGAAGATTTGAGTGTAATGGAAACCTTAACGCCCATCCTTAGTAAAGAGACCATTAACATTAAAAAAGACGGAACGGAAACCGTTTTTCTAAGTTCTAAAATTCCACTCCTTGATGAAAATGGCATTGCTACAGGCCTTGTAGGAATTAGTCTGAATATTACGAACTTAAAACAAAAAGAACAGGAATTAAGAAACCTCATCAATGTGACGTCATTACAGAACAAAAAACTAATAAATTTCGCTCATATCGTTTCGCACAATCTTAGGTCCCACAGCGCTAACTTTTCCATGTTGCTGGACTTTTTGGTACATGAGAAAAATGAGGAAGAAAAAGAAAAGATTGTGGATATGCTTACACAGGCCTCGGACAATCTACTCGAAACTTTAGAAAATCTTAATGAGGTAGTAACCCTAAGCACCAATACACAAGCACAAAAAGAAACAATAAACTTAAACAAAAAAATATCCGAGATTCAGCAAAATTTATCCAATATAACTGAAAACAAAAAATTAAATATCATTAACAACGTGTCAAAAGACATCAACATAAGAATAGTGCCAGCTTATTTGGATAGTATTCTGATGAACTTTATTACGAACGGCGTTAAATATAAACATCCGGATAGGGAACCTGTCCTTGAGTTCACTACAGAAAAAAAAGAGGGTTACAATTTACTTAATATAAAGGACAATGGAATAGGAATTGATTTAGAAAAAAATGGAAGCAAGCTCTTTGGAATGTACAAAACTTTTCATACCAATAAAGATGCCAGAGGTATAGGACTGTACATTACAAAAAGTCAAGTAGAGGCCATGCACGGTAAGATTGAAGTAGAAAGCAAGCCTGGCAAAGGAACCAAATTTAAGGTATTTTTCAAATGAGAAAGATAAACTTCATTAGTATTGTAGATGATGATCCCATTACTGTATTCGGCATTAAGAAAATGCTGAATTCTACAGTGGAATGTAACGTGGTAGAATCTCATAAAAATGGAAAACTAGCTTTAGAAAGTTTAAAGGAAAGACTGGCAAAAAACGAGCCACTGCCGGAAATTATATTTTTGGACATTAATATGCCTATAATGGACGGTTGGCAATTTTTAGCCGAATTCATCACTTTACCCGTCACTACAACGGTAAAGGTAAACATCGTAACCTCCTCTATAGACCCTTATGATATCGAACAATGGAAATTTTTTAAGAATAAAACCGATCATATCATCACCTTTAACAACAAACCGATAAAAAGGATGGAGATGGCCGAAATTACCAAAGTAGCATAATCCCATTATACTATTCTAGTTTTATCTACTTTTACGTATGAAATCTTGAACATGCGAACATGAAACCCTGCTACTTTCGATTATTTTTAGCGTTGATTACCATTTCTTTTCTCTCCTGCGAAGAACAGGAAGGAACCCAAAAAGTTGAACTTATTACGCCGTTTGAAACATCGAAGGGGATGGAAACCGCAACCTACGAACAGGTCATCGCATTCTATATAGAATTGGCGAAAGAATTTCCCGAAATCAATATCCAAACCGTTGGCAGTACTGATAGTGGCAAGCCATTACACATGGTAACCTATAATCCCGATAGAGATTTCAACTTTAAAAATATTAGAAAAAACAAGACCATAATTCTTATAAACAACGGCATTCACCCTGGCGAAAGTGACGGTATAGATGCCACCATGCTACTTTATAGAGATTTGGCCAATCTAAAAATAAAAACACCAAAAAATACGGTTCTGATGACCATACCTATTTACAACGTAGGTGGCTCCCTAAATAGAAATACGGCAACAAGGGCGAATCAAAATGGTCCTACCTCGTATGGTTTTAGGGGGAATGCACGAAATTTTGATTTGAACAGGGATTTTATTAAAAGTGATACCAAGAACGCTAAGTCCTTTGCAGAAATATTTCATTTGGTACAACCAGACCTTTTCATAGATAACCATGTAAGTAACGGAGCAGACTACCAATATGTACTTACACATCTATTTACCCAACACAATAAACTGGGCGGTGAAGCGGGCAATTACGTGCATGATATGCTTATGCCGGCATTACAAGACTCCCTTTCAGATGCCAGCTGGGAAATAACCCCCTATGTAAATGTATTTAACAGAACACCTGAAACAGGCTTTCAACAGTTTATGGACCACCCGAGATACTCCACCGGCTACACCACTCTTTGGAACACCCTTGGAATGATGGTAGAAACGCACATGTTAAAACCCTATAAGCAACGCGTAGACGGAACCTATATACTGATGAAAAAGATGATTGGTATTGCAGAAAAGGATGGCAACCGTATAAAGACTATCAGAAAAAACACACTAGAAAACTATTTAAATCGTGACTATTATCCAATAGCGTGGCAAGTGGACACCATAAGAAACTCAGAACTTAATTTTAAAGGGTATGAAGCGGATACAATCATAAGTGAAGTCACAGGCGTTAAAAGATTAAAGTATAATAGGGATATGCCTTTTACAAAAAAGGTAACCTACCAAGATTATTTCATCCCATCAGACTCGGTAAAAGTGCCCGAGGCCTACATCATCGGCAAACAATGGACTGGGGTAATAGACTTGCTCCAAAGGAACAAAATAGAATTCACTCCCTTTAAAAAAGACACACTAATTGAGGTGGAGACGTATAGAATAGCTTCATACGAAACTGCAAACAATCCTTACGAAGGGCATTATTTGCATTACAATACGCAAACTAATACCACATTGAGTAAACAAACAGTATACTCAGGGGATATTCTAATACCAACAAACCAGGCAGGTATTCGGTATATATTGGAAGTTCTTGAGCCAACAGCGGTAGATTCCTTTTTTAACTGGAATTTCTTTGATTCGATTTTACAGCAAAAAGAAGGTTTTTCACCTTACGTTTTTGAAGATACAGCAGCACTCATGTTAGAAAAAGATTCGGTTCTTAGAGATGAATTCACGTTCAAAAAACAACGAGAAAAAGAGTTTTCGGAAAATTGGTATGCCCAACTAACCTGGCTTTTCAAACGTTCTAAGCATTACGAGCAAGCACACATGCGCTATCCTGTTTTTCGTTTGCCTAAACAGTAAGCATAGGATTATTCTCCCTCGAATAAAATCTTAATATTGGCGTAGGAGTTCTGAAGTGCAATCCTAATTTTGTCGGGCCCTTTCCACTTAACCTTTGTGATACCTTCCTTTTTTTCTGGCTTTAGTTTACCATCGTATTCGGTTTTCATAGCATACCAGTGCACCTGTTTTAGCGTAGGTTTACCGTTATTATTAAATACATGATAGGTTGTTTTTAAAAAATTTTCGATACGCAATCCGGTAACTCCGGTTTCCTCCATTACTTCACGTATTGCACAGTCCTCTATAGACTCACCTTTATCAAGTTTTCCTTTCGGTAAATCCCACTTATCATTTCTGTAAATAAACAATACCTTTCCCACATCATTGGTCACCACACCACCAGCTGCAACAATTAAAGGTATTTCTTTGGTAAACTTTTTTAAAATTTCCTCGTGGTTTGGATGATAAATGTAAGCCTCTGACAGCTTTTTTTTCTTTAGCGCCTTAATAGCTCCTTGTATAGCCTCCTTATTCAACGGAAAATACTCTCCGTTGGCAGTTTCCGACAGTTTATTTGTTAAAATCAAAGGCAGTTCATTAACAAAAACTTTATACATTTGCGTTATGGTTTTAGATAAGAATACCGCAAAAAAAACAGCAGAGCTTCTATTGCAAATTAATGCAATAAAATTGAAACCGGAAAATCCTTTTACATGGGCCTCTGGATGGAAATCCCCAATTTATTGCGACAATAGAATTCTATTATCCTACCCATCTATTCGAAACTTTGTAAGGGATGAAATGGCGAAGCAGGTAGAAACGCTTTATGGCAAACCTGATGTTATTGCCGGGGTAGCAACTGGAGCAATTGGTATTGGAGCATTGGTAGCAGATGCACTTGGCTTGCCATTTATTTATGTTAGGCCCGAGCCCAAATCGCATGGAAGAAAAAACCAAGTAGAAGGCCATCTGAAAAACAACCAGACCGTAGTGGTCATAGAGGACTTGATCAGTACGGGTAAAAGCAGTCTTAACGCGGTTGATGCGCTAAGGGATGAGGGAGCGAAAGTGAAGGGAATGTTAGCAATTTTCACCTACGGATTTGAAACAGCAACAAATAACTTTTTGGAGAAAGACCTAAAACTAAACACCCTTAGCAGCTACGAATATTTGATAGAACAAGCTTCCGAAACAGGCTACATCAAGGATGATCAACTGAAAGCATTAATGGAATGGAGGGTTGCACCTTCTAAATGGAAACAACAATAGCATATGTTTATAGAAACACCAAAGAGTACCGTAGCCAAAAGTGAAAAAGAGACTTTTGAATTCCTGAACGATCTTGCAAATTTTGAAAAATTAATGCCGGACAATATTGACAAATTTGAAGTATTGAACGAAAATAGATTTCTTTTTGCATTGAAAGGAATGCCAGAAATAGTACTAGAGAAAAAAGAACAAACCCCACCAAATAAAATGGTTTTAGGTGCCGCGAGTGAAAAACTACCCTTTACACTTTCTGCGGATATCACCGGGATTAACGAAAACCAGAGCGAAGTATTACTAAGTTTTTCAGGGGAGTTCAATGCGATGATGGCCATGATGGTCAAAAATCCAATTACAAACTTCATGAATACGCTTTCAACCAATCTGGCTAAAGTTTAATAGTGTAGCTTAATCTCTTTTAATCCATATTCCTTAATGGTGTCGTTTTCTGTAGAGAGTTTTAGCTTACCCTCCTTTGTAATTCCTTTAATGACAGCTGTAAACAGCGGACCGTTTGGCTCTTGAAACGTCGCCGGACTATCTTTTTTAAATAGCACACCTTCATATTGATCAATTATGGTTTCCCATTGCAACGAACCTATTTTGTTAAGGTAGCGATGTAAATTTTCTAGAATGGCCTGTAAAAGGAGGTCCAAATCAATTTCTCTACCCAGTAACATCTTTAAAGATGAAACTTTTGTTTGATTTGAAAACAAAATTTGGTTTACGTTAAGACCAATTCCGATTACGGAGTTTTTAATTTGGCTGCCCCCAATACTGTTTTCTATCAATATGCCACAAATCTTAGAAGTCCCTGACAGAATGTCGTTAGGCCATTTTACGCGTAGACGTGGCAGACCTAAATCGGATAGTACTTCATAAACTGCACAGGAAACACACAAACTGATTAAAAAATTGTCATCCAAAGACAGTGCATCATACTTCTTTAAGACACTAAAGGTCAAGTTCTTACCTGGCTCGGACTCCCACGAAGTATTAACTTGCCCCCGGCCCTTGGTTTGAGCATGTGCCATTACCACAGTAAAATCAGAAGGACTTGCCACGGTCATTAGCTGCTTAAGATAGCTGTTTGTAGATTCCGTGGCACTAAGTTTGATTATTTCCATGCGCTAGCGCTTTTATCAATCTATAATCTATTGTTAAAAACTAGGGCTAAAAGAACAAAAAAATAATAACTTTGTAAAAATAAATTTTTGAATGCAGAATAGGAAAAATGGTGCAGATGAGTTAATTGCATTAATTTTACAAGGAATAGAAGAAGTAAAAGGACAAGATATAAATTTACTCGACCTTAGAGACATCGAAAACACCGTTTGTGACTATTTTATCGTTTGTAACGGTACTTCCAACACGCACGTAAATGCAATCGTAGGTTCTATCCAAAAAACAGTTAGTAAAACAATACAGGACAAACCTTGGCACGTAGAAGGTGAAGCTAATGCCGAATGGGTTCTTATGGACTATATTAATGTTGTGGTTCACGTATTTCAAAAGCAAATTCGTGAGTTTTATGATATAGAGGGCCTCTGGGGTGACGCGAAGTTTACATCGATAGATAGTACAGTTAATAATTAAAAAAAGAAAATGGCTAAAGAAAATAGTACAAATCCTAAAAAACCAAAATTCAGTACTTGGTGGGTCTATGGTTTGGTAGCAGTATTGCTTATTGGTTTTCAATTTCTGAACAGTGATAATTTGGCGAGTATGGAAAAAACCACTACTTCTGAATTACAGGAGTACTTGCGTAATGGAGATATTGCCAAAATAATGATCATTACGAACACAAACCAAGCAAAAGTATTTCTTACAGAAGAAGCGCTTACAAAAGCAGTTCACAAAAATGTAACGGAAAAACCATTCTTACCTTCTTCAGGACAAGTACCTCAGTATACATTAGACTATGGCGATCTTCAGATATTTCAAAATGAAATAACAGAAATCAAAAAGGAAAATAATTTAGATACTATTGTAGAGTTCGGTAAAGAATCTACTGCAATCTTGGATTTCCTGTTATCCTTATTGCCTTTTGTACTAATTATAGGAATTTGGATTTATCTCATGCGCAGAATGTCTGGCGGCGGCGGTGGCGGAGCCGGAGGTCAAATTTTTAATATCGGAAAATCAAAAGCAAAGCTTTTTGACGAAAAAACGGATACTAGAACATCATTTAAGGATGTTGCCGGTTTAGAAGGTGCAAAAGAGGAAGTGGAGGAAATTGTAGAATTTCTTCGAAATCCTGACAAATACACATCACTTGGAGGTAAAATTCCTAAAGGAGCATTATTGGTAGGCCCTCCAGGAACAGGTAAAACACTTTTGGCCAAAGCCGTGGCAGGAGAAGCAAAAGTTCCTTTCTTTTCGCTCTCCGGGTCGGATTTTGTTGAAATGTTCGTAGGTGTGGGAGCGTCTAGAGTACGTGATCTTTTTAAACAAGCAAAAGATAAGTCACCGGCAATCATTTTTATTGATGAAATAGATGCCATCGGTAGAGCAAGGGGCAAAAATAACTTTACAGGTTCCAATGATGAAAGAGAAAACACATTGAACCAACTATTGACTGAAATGGACGGTTTTGGAACCAACACCAACGTAATTGTCCTAGCCGCAACAAACCGTGCCGATGTGCTGGATAAAGCATTAATGCGTGCGGGCAGATTTGATAGACAGATTTATGTAGACTTACCGGATATTAGGGAACGTAAAGAAATATTTGAAGTTCATTTGAGGCCTATTAAAACCTTAGAAACACTAGATTTGGATTTCTTGGCAAGACAAACACCAGGTTTCTCTGGTGCAGACATTGCAAACGTTTGTAACGAAGCGGCATTAATCGCAGCGAGGAAAGAGCAAAAGGCAGTAGGAAAGCAAGATTTCTTGGATGCCGTTGATAGAATTGTTGGTGGGTTGGAGAAAAAGAATAAAATCATTACTCCTGGAGAGAAAGAAACTATCGCATACCACGAGGCAGGCCACGCAACTACCAGTTGGATGTTGGAACATGCAGCACCATTGGTTAAAGTAACAATTGTTCCCAGGGGGCAATCTTTAGGTGCCGCTTGGTATTTACCGGAAGAACGGTTAATTGTTAGACCGGAGCAAATGCTAGACGAAATGTGCGCCACCATGGGCGGTCGTGCAGCCGAGAAAGTTATCTTTAATAAAATATCTACCGGAGCCTTAAGCGACTTAGAGAAAGTAACTAAACAGGCACGTGCCATGGTTACCATCTATGGTTTAAATGATAAAATAGGAAATATTACTTATTACGATTCTTCTGGTCAGGATTCTTACGGATTCTCAAAACCCTATAGCGAGGAAACAGCCAAGAAAATAGATGAGGAGATTTCTAAGATGATAGAGGAACAGTACCAACGGGCTATAAAAGTACTTACGGATAATAAAGACAAACTCACTACCTTAGCGGAAAGGCTATTGGAAAAAGAAGTTATCTTCAAAGAGGATTTGGAAAAGATATTTGGAAAAAGACCTTTTGAAAAAGACCTATTAGCTCAAAAAGAGAGAGATACAGAAGAGGTAGAAAGAGAGGAAAAAGCTAAAGCAGAAAGAGAACAGGAAGCAGTAAGAAAACAGGAAGTAGAAGGAAAAGAGGTAGAGGGAAAAGAATAGCTTACAATTGGTATAGATATAAGTTTTAAAGGATTAAATGGGGCTCTTAGATATTTTATTTGGCGGTGGCAGAAAGAAAGTTTCAAAGGAAACTGCTGAAACACGCGGCCAACATATGCCTGATTTAAACCTTCCTGTAGATGAGAAATTCACCATTAATTTTAAGCAAAATGGTGGTAAATTTCTTTATTGCGTCTCGCTAGAAGAGATATCATCCGCACTTGAAAATATTGTAGCAGAGAATGATTGGACAAACGTGCCTTTCTTTGCAATGGATGACCGTTTGATTTCAAAATTCGAAAAGGAATCTATTGTTTTTACAGACAAATCAAAAAACAGTGAAGTGTTTTTCAGTACATGCGAACATCTAATAGCGCAAAACGGTAGCATTCTGGTTTGTTCAAATCAGCTACATGAAAAAAAGGTAAGTGAACTTCCAAGCAATGTGGTTGTCTTTGCCACCACTAGCCAATTAGTAGAATCTATTGGAGAAGGTCTAAAAGCTATCAAAAAAAAATATGGCCCAAAAATACCGACCAATATCACCACCTTAAAACACTTTAAAGCTACCAAAGAAAATTCAGATGACTTTCTAACTTACGGGAGTAGTACTAAAAATCTCTATCTTTTACTTTTGGAAGATTTATAGTATGAGCGAAATTTTACGAAGGGCATTAACTGGAGCGGTCTACATTATCCTACTTCTCTCTGCTGTGTTTTTAAACTCCGATGCTTTTGATTTTCTTTTTATGACCTTTGGGCTAGCCTGTCTTTACGAATACAAGAAACTAGTTCAATTAAAAGGATATCACATCTTTGCCGCATATTTGGCTTTATGGTGGGCTTATATTTATCTTGTACACGATCAAATACTTATTAATATATTAATGCTCATCACCATTACCGTTGATTGTTATCTTCTCTTTTATCTCTTTTCTAAAAAGGCAAAAACCTTCAACACTTTTGAAAAATTTATTATTGGCCTTTTTTATATTGGTGGAGGATGTATTTTCCTTACCATGATACCCTACAAGAATGATGCGTTCGCCAAACTCTTGATTATGGGAATTTTTATTTTAATTTGGGTAAACGACTCGTTTGCCTATCTTGTAGGTAAGAGCATAGGCAGAACAAAGCTATTTTCTGCAGTTTCTCCTAAAAAAACCATTGAAGGAACAGTAGGAGGTTTTATATTTGCCTTAGCGGCTGCCTATATTATGAGTACCCAAGAACAATTGATTACTCCTTGGCAATGGATGATACTAGCCTGTGTAATTGTGGCGGCCGGAAGCCTTGGGGATCTAATAGAATCAAAACTAAAAAGGGCTGCAGGTGTTAAAGATAGCGGAGCCATTTTACCAGGGCATGGCGGAATGCTTGATAGACTGGACAGTTTAGTGTTCGCTGCACCGTTTGCATATTTAACCTTAAATATATTTACCTATGTTTCATAGAGAGGGGCAGCAAATTATCTTGATTACCTTTTTCACAGTGGGGATAGGAGCTCTTTTGGCTCATTTTTTTATTGATATCCCTTGGTTAAAATGGTGTGTTCAATTTTTCTTGCTATTCATATTGATAATGATTCTACAATTCTTTAGAAACCCGACCAGAAGGGCGAATAAAAGTTTTGATGAAATACTCTCCCCTGTAGACGGCAAAGTAGTGGTCATTGAAGAGGTTATGGAAACCGAATACTTTAATGAAATGCGGAAGCAGGTGTCTATTTTCATGTCTCCTATCAACGTTCATGTTACTAGATATCCAGCTAGTGGAACTATAAAGTATTCCAAATATCACCCTGGCAAATACCTTGTTGCTTGGCATCCTAAATCTAGTGAAGAGAACGAAAGGACTACTGTAGTTGTTCGTACACCTAAGTTTGGTGACGTTCTATTTCGTCAAGTTGCCGGGGCCTTGGCTCGCCGGATTATAAATTACGCTGTGGAAGGCGAACCTGTGCAGCAAGGCGATGATTCGGGATTTATAAAATTTGGATCAAGGGTGGATCTTTACTTACCTTTGGATTGCGATATCAATGTTAGTTTAAATCAAAAAGTAAAAGGAGCACAAACCTGTATTGCAACTTTTGTAAATCCAAATGAAAAAGAAGAAGCTACATACTAATTTTAAAAGTGCAGTAGCATTCGTTAACGGATATACCAGCCCAATACCCGCAGATGTACTTCTAAAACTGTATGCTTATTACAGAATTGCCAATGAAAATTTTGACAACCCTGGCAGTACCACTCCGTTAATTAATGCATTTAAGGCCAATGCGCTCATTCAGGCCCAAAATATCGATGGGGAACAAGCAATGAAATCCTATATTAAGCTTGTGGATTCTGAATTAAGATAGTGCAACCGTTTATTCGTACAGATTTTTAATATCAGCATCACAGAGTTCAGAATAAAGATACGCTACCTTGTTGCAAATTGCTTTGAAAAAACGTTCTCCTTTTTCTGCCGTAGCGTATTCAGGGTTTCCTATACCAGTATCACTGCTGACTTTGGACCATTGCCGTTCAGCCCATACCCAACCTTCAGAAAATGACCTTATTTTAAACTTTTTCTCAGCTCCACTACCCCATTCATTTTTAGGCAAAATCAACTCCGGCCTAAGGTATAACATTAAACTTGTTTCCATTTCATCAGCATGATCTCCGGCTTCATCAAAATAGTCGGACTTATCAAATATTTGCGGAAAAAAGCAAAAACTAATAAACATCTCCGGAAATTGTAAACCCAACTCCCTAACCAAAGGCTTGAAATTGTTGCCACCATGGCCGTTAAAAATTAAGAGTTTATAAATGCCTTGAGTATTAAGTACCGTAACTATATCCTTTAAAATGGCCATCTGTGTGCTTGGATTCAAGTTGATATCCAAGTAAATATCCTTCTGACCAGTATTTACCCCAAAAGGAATAGTAGGCAACACCACTACTTTACTTCCATTTTCCCAAGCGATTTTAGCCGCTTCCGTAGCCATTGCCTCTGCTTGAAAGTTATCGGTTGCATAAGGCAAGTGATAATTATGGGCCTCGGTTGCACCCCAAGGAAGTACTGCTAAATCAAATTTTTCCCCCTTTAAATGCTTCCAGTTAGTGTCGGCTAATACGTAAGGTCTTATCATGATAATTAGTTAGGCTATGTGTTGTGGTGTAACATTTATAGATTTTCTCTTGTTGAAATAGATAGTTGCGCTTAGAGTAATTAAAAAATAAATAAAAATAACCGCACTCCCCCATATCATAGAACCATTCGTAACCAACCAATCACCATAAAACAACAGGAATACCATTCCAAATACACTCCTAAAGACCTCAATCCAGAAACCATAGGCAACACCATCCATAAAACTGGTATAGCCGTAGATTCCTAAGAAAATAAATCCTCCATAGAGGAGCAATTCCACGGTATCTATATCGCTAAAATTATAAAATAATGAAAGCAACAGAAACGTAGTACTTAATAGTTGAAAAACGATATATACATTAAACCACTTTGACGAAGGTGTTTGATATTTCTCAAATGCATATACATCTATAATGACTCCTTCAATCGGATATTTAGCGCTAACATCCGCCGGTCTCCACCCTGTTGGCATGAACCAAATTCGGAGCTTGTCCCAATAACTAGTTGTGCGCCATGCGTCTGTTAGCAGTCTCCAAAAGTGTTGGAAATTGATGTGAACCGGATTCCAAGTGTTGGCTGGTTTCAATACCCCATATTGCGGGGGAATATCGTCCAGTTCTTCCTGAAACGTACCAAACCACCTGTCCCAAATACAAAGAAGCTGGCCCAAATTTTTGTCGATATACTCGGGATTTATTGCATGATGAACCCGGTGTTGCGAGGGCGTTACAATAACGTATTCCAACCATCCCATTTTACCGATATGCTGCGTATGATACCAGAACTGAGCAAATAAATGAATTGGAGCTAAAACTGCGATTACTTCATTAGGCACACCTAATAGCGCCGCAGGAAGTAATAGAAACGCGAAATACCCAAACAGATTAGAAATAGGCTGCCGTAGCGCACAGGCCAAATTAAACTCCTCGCTGCTATGGTGAATAACATGCTGATTCCAAAAAATATTTACCTTATGACTTAACCTGTGATTCCAATAGCCAGCAAAATCTATAGCTAAAAAGGCTAACAACCATACTATCCAGCTCGTCTGAATCTGAAGTAGCGCCAAATGTTCCAACAAATATGGGTAAGACACCAATACCAAACCAATACCGAGAGAATCCTTAATTATATTGGTAAGTCCTGAACTAATACTAGACACAGAGTCCATTAGTTTATGCTTTTGATTCTTTACGATGTACCCATAGGTAATTTCAAAAACCAACAGTAACATAAAAAAAGGAATCGCATATAATAATGCCGTGGCATAAGTTTCCATTCCGTACAACTTTAGTTGAAGGGCCCTACCATGATATGCGCACGAAAGGTTCCCGGATCCATGAGCCAAGGCATTCCTTTCGCATGGGGCTTGTCTGGCAGACCAGTAGATTCTGTAGTGGCAAAAGGAGTATAAATTACATACCTAAAACTGCCATCGGCCAATTCACCAGTTTGGGGATTATAGCTTTCATCCGTTCCGTAATAAATATAGGTCATGCTTGGTTCCTTTGGCATCTCTAACTTACCCTGGGCAACTTCCATACCCCTTATTTCGCGCTTTTCATTAAAATCTTTTCCCTCCGCAGTAAGCTCCCTGCCCCGTTTCATAAAGGGTTCCAATTTCTTTGAATAACAGGAGACACTGATGCCCTTCTTCTTAGGATCATCTGCCAAACAGATAAGATTGTTACTACCTTCCCGTAAAACAGTAAAATCACCTTGTTGATTATACCCATATACCATAGCGCCCTCCTTATCCGATTCCGGAGCTGGTAAAACAGCGGTCTTTATTTGAATTGCTTCAGGCAGCACGGTTATGGACACTTCTTGGGCACTAGCTAAAACACCTATACCCAGCACACTTAAAAACAGTATTTTTTTCATGGCTTCTATTTTAGTACATTCTGTAAGTTATACATTTTATTAAAATAGCACTTCATTTTTAACGATTAAGATATGCACAGTAAACTATAGTAACCTTTACCTAATCAATTGACGTATAAATTTTAACATCAAAAGTATGTAGCAAACTAGGTAAATATAAACTGAAAAAGTTGTGGCAGAAGTTAAAAGGCTTGCTTAAAGTAGCTTTGTATTACCAATAATGGGTTACAAAAAAGGAAACCCACATCACATATGTCTATGGCCTTAATAATTGGCATTACAGCATTAACAGAACAAATACCAGGACCATTCCCGCCGCCGAAAAATACAATCCCTTTTTAAAGATAGATGTTCCCGGCAAAAACATCCAAAAAGAAGATAAAACAAAGAACAACAAAGCAACACCAAAGAATATGTTTAGCACATACAATGGGTCTGCAGATTTTGCTTTATGCAAATGTGTCATTTTATCCAAAACCAAGGGAAGCGCTTTTGTGGTATAACTCACTTCACCAGTTTCCATGTTATAGTTACCTTGTTCAAACTCCGCAATAGGGCCTTCTACAGATTGAAATTCAAGCTTTTTAATCTTAATTTCTTTTCCAACAGCTTCGGCATTTAAACCCGATTCAAGCTTTTTCTCGTTGACTGTTTCTTTCTTTAAAAAATCGGTATCGCGGAAGATAAGAACAATACCGCTTATAGCGTACATTGCCATTATTCCGGCTAAAAAGAACCCTAAATACCTATGGTATACCCTTACTTTATTGGAGACTTCTCGTTGCTTCGACATTATTTAGAATGATTTTAAACAAAGAAAAGTATATTTTTTAAAATGTCCTAACCTTGAGCTTTTTTTTTAAATTAAAACAGATACAAAACATTATTACCTAAGTAGGAACCAAGGTAAATTAGCTGTTATTGCAAACTGGCCAAACTCTTCTCCAGGGTCTCAATTTTAGCTTCTGCATCTGCTGCTTTTTTCTTTTCTACGGCGACAACCTGCTCGGGCGCATTGTTCACAAAACGGTCGTTAGAAAGCTTCTTTTGAACCGATTTCAAAAATCCTTTGGTATATCCAAGTTCTTCTGTAATCTTTTTAATTTCCGCTTCGATATCTATAGCACCGGACATGGGAATAAAATACTCGTTACTTTTCACCCTAAATGTCAGCGCACCTTCTAGCGGAGCATCCACATAAGAAATTTGAGAGACATTGGTGAGCTTTGATATTACGACATCCCATCTGTCGGTCATTTTCTCCTCATTTAATAAGGATAGCTCCAGCTCCTCTTTCATAGGGATATTCTTATCCTTTCGAATGGTACGAACTCCAGCTATAACCTCTTGCGTAAATTCAAACTCCTTGATTAAGGAAGTATTCACGTTACCACCTATAGGCCACTGGGAAACCACGAGTGCATCAGCAGCATTCCTTGGAGCAATATGCTGCCAAATTTCTTCCGTTAAAAACGGCATAAACGGATGAAGCAATTTTAAGTTATCCTCAAATACACGAAGTACCGCATCAAAGGTAATTTTATCAATAGGTTTTTGATAAGCAGGTTTCACTAATTCAAGCAACCAAGAACTATAATCGTCCCAAACCAACTTGTAAATACTCATTAGGGCATCTGAAATACGGTATTTACTAAAATGGTCTTCAATTTCCAACAAGGTCTCATTGAACTTAGAGTCATACCATTCCAAAGCCAGCTTGGAAGCTTCAGGCTGTGGCAAATCCGCTACTTCCCAACCTTTTAAGAGTCGGAATCCGTTCCAAATTTTATTGGCAAAGTTTTTCCCCTGCTGACATAAGTCCTCATCGAACATTAGGTCGTTACCAGCTGCAGAACTTAAAAGCAACCCTACACGAACACCATCCGCTCCGTAGTCCTCGATTAACTTTAATGCATCTGGAGAATTACCAAGTGACTTGGACATTTTTCTTCGCTGCTTATCCCGTACCAGCCCAGTGAAGTATACATTTTCAAATGGACGTTTTCCTCTAAATTCATATCCGGCTACGATCATTCGCGCTACCCAAAAGAAAAGTATATCGGGTCCGGTAACAAGATCATTGGTAGGATAATAATAGTTTACCTCCTCATTTTCTGGCTCCAAAATACCGCCAAAGACGCTTATTGGCCATAACCAAGAAGAAAACCAGGTGTCCAGAACATCTGCATCTTGTCTTAAATCTTCTATAGTTAAGTTTCGTTCCTCCCCTTTTGCCAAAACAGCATTTTGTGCTTTATGCAGCGCCTCGGCTTTGGTTTCGGCCACTACAAAATCTTTGTCTCCGTCACCATAATAGAATGCAGGAATTTGTTGTCCCCACCATAACTGGCGAGATATATTCCAATCGCGAACATTTTCCATCCAGTGACGATAAGTATTTTCAAACTTTTTAGGATATAGTTTTACATCACCTGTAGTCATTACGGCATCTAGTGCTGGTTTGGCCAAATCTTCCATCTTCAAAAACCATTGGTCCGAAAGTTTAGGCTCAATTACTGCTTTGGTTCGCTCAGACGTTCCCACTTTATTAATATGAGTTTCTGTCTTCACCAAAAATCCCTTTTCTTCCAGTTCCTTGGAAATCTCTTTACGAACTACAAACCTATCCTTACCTTGATAATGCAGTCCATAACTATTCAGGGTAGCGTCATCATTAAAAATATCAATGGTTTCCAGCTTATGTTTTTCACCAAGAGCTTTATCGTTTATATCATGAGCAGGTGTCACTTTTAGACAACCCGTTCCAAATTCCATATCTACATAATCGTCCTCAATTATTGGGATGACTCTTTCGCAAATAGGAACAACTACTTTTTTTCCTTTGAGATGCATAAACCGCTCATCATTTGGATTGATACAGATTGCCGTATCTCCCAAAATAGTTTCTGGTCTGGTAGTGGCAATGGTCACTTTTTCATCCGAACCTTCAATTGCATAAGCCAGGTAATATAATAAGCCCTGCTTTTCTTGGTAAACAACTTCCTCGTCCGAAAGAGTTGTTTTTGCTTCAGGATCCCAATTTACCATCCTATGACCCCTGTATATTAGACCTTTATCAAAAAGGTTCACAAAAACTTTGATAACAGAAGCTGACATATCGTCATCCATAGTAAACTTGGTTCGGTCCCAATCGCAGGAACAACCCAACTTCTTAAGCTGCTCTAAAATGACACCTCCATACTCTTCCGTCCAATCCCAGGCATGCTTTAAAAATTCCTTCCTACTCAAATCTGCCTTGTCAATCCCATCGCTTTTTAATTTTGCAACTACCTTTGCTTCTGTAGCGATAGAGGCATGGTCCATACCTGGTACCCAACAAGCATTTTTCCCCAATAAACGAGCCCTTCTGACCAATACATCCTGTAGGGTATTATTGAGCATATGACCCATATGTAAAATTCCCGTAACGTTAGGAGGCGGAATCACAATCGTGTAAGGCTCCCGGCTATCTGGTATGGAATGGAAAAATCCATTTTTCATCCAGTAATCGTACCACTTGCCTTCTACGCTTTTAGGGTCATATTTAGACGGAATCTCCATAATTGGAATAGTTTTTGTCAATATTAGTACATGGGATTAAAAAACAAAGCCGAAAAGATGTGTTAAATCATCCAATCGAGCTTATTTCTTCCCTAATTTAAATACGAAACAAAAATAAGTAACGTTAGAGTATAACAAAAGGATTTTGAGGTTGTTCTGAAAAGAATTAGTTTTGATTTCCAAAAAACTTAAAAAAATGAAAAAATTAGTACTATTCTTATTTGTAGGAATGTTAGGATTTGGCCTTACCGCGCAAGACGCAGCGGCCAAAATAGAATTCAAGACAGAAACGGTAGATTACGGTCAAATCTCAAAAGGGGCTGATGGTATTCGTGTTTTTGAATTTACAAATACTGGAAAAGCTCCACTAATTATTAGTGACGTGCGATCGAGCTGTGGGTGTACAATTCCTAAAAAACCGGATGCACCAATTATGCCAGGTAAAACAGGTGAGATTCAGGTTAAATACGATACGAATCGTGTTGGTCCGATAAGAAAGGCAATTACGGTAATTTCAAATGCAGATACGCCAACAAAGGTGCTAAAAATTAAAGGTGAAGTTAAAGGCACTGGGGCGAAATAAAAACTATTCTAATTCAGAAATATAGCAAAGCCCATTAGTTTGGGCTTTTTTTATTTGAATAACTCTTTAAGTACGAAGCTAAAAATTAAGTCCTGATTAGATCTATCAACAAGAACCTTTACCCTCTTGTCTTTCTTTTCATTAAGCATCTGTAAAATTTCCTGTAATTTGTATCTATGCACACGTTGACCATTAACCGCCAAAATTACGTCCCCCTCCTTTAATCCCGATAAAGATGCGGGACTACCGGCACGGATACCAGAAACGACGATTTCTGGCACTAAACTCAGTCTTGTCGTACCTTGTAGAATAATCTGAATACTGCCATAAGTAGTTTTATCTTCTGGCATAACTGCGTTGGTCTGTGTAATACGTTCGGATACATAGCGTACCCCTGCATGCTGCAAATCGATACCGCTCATGTTATATTGAAAAGGCATCTTAAAATTCCCGTTCTTTTTTAATGAAATTTTCTTATTTGAATAATCAAATATTATATTAAACCGTTTTAACAGACCTCCTCCAAAGCTACCATTCCTATCCCCAAGATCTTTTACCGCATCATAAACGGACATGTCGGGAAAAGCTACCTTTGCATCTGTTAGCTCAAAACTACCAATCTGAATATGTGATAGTCTTGTGCGCTTTCCATAAACATCGCCGGCAAGTCCCTTTCCTAAAAAATCATAATAATTATTACGGGGTACTATAATACTATCGTTCTCAAAAAGCCAAACAGCATCACTGCTGCCTGTATCCAATAACATTTTTACAGCTAATTTTTTATTATTTTCCAAAGTTACATTAGCCTTTAGATATGCTTTTGTGCCATCCAAAGACATATCCAATACTTCTGTTCTAGCTTTTTTCTTATAAACATAGTTGTAAGGATCATGAAATTTAAGATACTGCTTTCCATAATTCACTTCCACTACCAAGTCTTTAAACAGATCGAACCCTATGATACCATGGATGGGAATTCCTAAGCTTGATGAAAAATTTATGTCAGAATCCATAACTACATATAGCTCCTGTAGGAAATTTGTAATCGAACCTAATTTAAATTGATTCCCATGTGATCTAAGCGCATTGATGGCCTCACCCTCTCCTAACCCATTTATTATTACTTCGGAAACATTATGCAACTGAATAGAATCCTGATCAGCTAGGTTAAAAAGTATTGGTTTATGTACCCCGGAATCCAACACAAAAGAAAGCTTAGATCCATTGACTTCCAAAGGAAGAATAATTAGGTTATTCAATAACTCAAATTTGATCTTCTCCGTTTTCTTGCCATTAGGTAATTGGTATTGTTGAGCGCTAAGAAAATGTTGCCAGCCACAACATACAACCACCAATAAAATCCAATTTTTTTTCAATTCTCTAATAATTAGCACATTAAACCCTTTTAAGGTACGAATTTATTTCGCTTAAATTGAGTTTTTAACATAAAGAATAGGCATAAATAAAAGTGACTTCCTTTGTAATATCGGTTATGATTTATCACTTTTGTGCAAAATAAAATTGTATGCCTACTGTATCTAAAAAAGGGCTCTCTATGCCCCAATCTCCAATAAGAAAACTAGTTCCTTTTGCAGAAAACGCTAAGAAAAAAGGGGCTAAGGTTATTCATCTCAACATTGGTCAGCCAGATATTAATACACCTCAAATAGCACTGGACGCCGTTAAAAACAACAACCTTACCGTATTGGAATATAGCCGTACAGAAGGCTCTGAAGATTTTAGAGAGAAAGTTGCTGGATATTACGCTAAACATCAGATTCACGTTACTGCTAGCGATATCATCGTTACCACAGGAGGTTCCGAAGCCTTATCGTTTGCTATGAGTACCATTGCAGATAGCGAGGACGAAATTATTATACCCGAACCTTTTTACGCCAACTATAACGGTTTTGCCACTGCCTGTGGCGTCAAGGTTGTTCCTGTTGTTTCTAAGCTTGAAGACAACTTTGCACTGCCTCCAATCGAAGATTTTGAAAAATTAATTACGAGTAAGACCAAAGCGATACTTATTTGTAATCCGGGAAATCCAACAGGGTATTTATACAGCAAAGAAGAAATTCAGAAACTAGCTTTGATCGTCAAAAAACACGATCTCTATCTTATTGCCGATGAAGTCTACAGGGAATTTACCTATAACGAAGAGGGACATTACTCAATTTTACAGGAAGAAGGTTTAGACCAACACGCGATTATTATTGATTCCGCTTCCAAAAGATATAGCATGTGTGGTGCCAGAATTGGATTTTTGGTCACAAGGAACAAGGAAGTCATTTCTACTGCCTTAAAATTCGGACAGGCAAGATTATCGCCGCCAACCTACGCTCAAATAGCTGTAGAAGCAGCTCTAGATACTCCGCAAAGCTATTTCGATGATGTAAAAACGGAATACTTGCAACGTAGAAACCTACTTATTACCGAACTTGAGAAAATAGAAGGAATAAAAGTAGCCAAACCACAAGGTGCATTTTACTGTATCGTAGAACTACCAATTACTAATGCGGATGACTTTGCACAGTGGTTGTTAGAAGACTTTAGGGTAAACAACGAGACGGTAATGGTTGCTCCTGCGGGAGGTTTTTATGCTACTCCCGGTCTAGGAAAAAACCAGATACGAATCGCTTATGTTCTAGATCAGGCTAGTTTAAAAAGGGCCGTGAAAATTCTTGGCGAGGCGCTAAAAAGTTACATAGGTTAATGGAGATTAAAAAGGATTTTTCCCTTAAAACCTTCAATACCTTCGGAATAGATGCAAAAGCTAAGTTTTTTGTATCGGTGACTGGTGTTGATGAACTCAGACAAATCTTAATACGAGATGAATTTCCTATCAAATTCATATTGGGTGGCGGTAGTAACATACTGCTAACTAAGGATATAGACGCATTGGTTATTCACATTGCCATGAAAGGAATTTCCGTGGAATCCGAGGATAATGACAACGTCCTATTAAAAGTTATGGCTGGTGAAAACTGGCATGAAACCGTTCTCTGGACCTTGGAACACGGATACGGTGGTTTAGAAAATATGTCGTTGATTCCAGGTAATACCGGAACCGCTCCAGTGCAAAACATTGGTGCTTATGGCACAGAACTTAAAGACCGTTTCGTTAGTTGTGAGGCTCTGAATAGAACTACGCTGGAATTACATACCTTTTCAAAAGAAGATTGTAAATTCGGCTATCGAGAGTCCTATTTTAAAAATGAAGGCAAAGATCAATACATTATTACCGCAGTAACGTTTACCCTTACAACAAAAAATCATAAACTAAATACGAGTTACGGCGCCATAGAACAAGAACTCGCTAAAAGAAAAATTACGAAACCAACCATAAAAGAAATTTCAAATGCGGTAATACGTATTAGGAATAGTAAGCTCCCAGACCCAATGCAGCTAGGAAATAGTGGCAGTTTTTTTAAGAATCCTGTTGTTGACCTCCTCACCTTTGAGCAATTTAACCAAGAACACCCAGAGGCACCTTTTTACAAAGTTTCAGACGTACAATACAAAATACCTGCCGGATGGCTCATAGAACAATGCGGTTTTAAAGGTAAACGTTTTGGAGACGCAGGGGTTCATAAAAACCAAGCTTTGGTTTTGGTAAATTATGGAAATGCCACTGGAAAAGAATTACTTGCCCTAGCGGAAAAAATCATTGCTGCCGTAGAAAAAAAGTTCAAGATTAGAATTACACCAGAAGTCAATTTAATAAAATAGCCCCTACAATGAAGATTGCAAGGGCTATACCAAACCAAACTAACCAAAAAAATAAGTAGCAGTTACCAGCTGCAGACTTAAAAAGATTTATATTTTCATAGAACGCCGCTTTTACAATCAATTTTATAAATTAGCGTTTAAAGAATATACGGAGCAGCCAGTCGTTTGGATGTTAAAACCAATAAGTTCGACTTCACTTTTATGAGTACACTACTTGAAAAACATATTGTCGAATTATTACAGGAACGGAATGACAAAGCTATTTCGTTACTGTACGACAATTACGGTGACACCTTACTTGGTGTAGCTAAAAAAGTGGTGCGTAGTGATGATCTTGCCCAAGACGTGTTGCAGGAAAGCTTTGTTAAAATCTGGAAGAAGTCCGACTCCTACGACCCCACCAAAGCAAAGCTATTTACATGGCTTTTTAGAATTACACGGAACACCGCTATCGATAAACTTAGAAGTGTCAACACAAAAACGGACAAAGAAATCCAAATAGACGTTTCGGACGTATATAGTATAGGTGTAGAAAGTACCAAGCCGGAACTTATGGACATCCAAGAACATTTAGACAAGATAGAAGAAAAGTATCAAGTAGTATTAGACGCTCTCTTTTTTCAAGGAATGACCCAACAAGAAGCTAGTGAAGAATTGGATATCCCTTTGGGAACGATAAAATCCAGACTTAAAATTGGCATTAGGGAACTTCGTAAGATATATGGCCCGGCAACTTTGGCACTGCTATTAAATTTATTATGATGGTAGAAAAAATAAAAACATTTTTAGATTCGGACATTCTAGAGCGATACCTTTTAGGGAGCACATCTGAAATGGAAACCTTACAAGCAGAAAGATACATTGCCATGTATCCAGAAGTACGAAAGGTTTACAACGAACTCCAAGAAAATTTGGAGACTTACGCAAAACTTCATGCCGTACAAACTCCGGACGGGCTCAAAGAAAAAATAGTTGCAAGAATACGTTCAGAACGCGCAGGCAGACGCAAATTTTTCAGGTATGCCATGGCTGCGAGCATTGTTGCCTGTATGTTTGCCAGTGCCTCTTTTTTCTTTTGGGATCAAAACCAGAGCCTACAAGAAGAAAACACCATGGTAAGCAACAAGATTAAATTACTGGAAGAGGATATGAAGCAACAGTTAGAGGATGTAAGAAACCAATTTATTGTGCTCAATAATCCGCAAACAAAAAAGTATAATGTAAGAGGAAATAACAATGCTAAAGAACTTAAAGCGGTAGCCTACATTAATCCAATAAAAAAATTATCCTATATCAACGTAAAAAAACTACCTAATCTTCCCGAAGACCAGTGTTTTCAAATGTGGGCCGAGGTAAATGGAGAAATGCTGAATCTTGGTATTATTGAAGAAGCAACAAATAGCGATAACCTAATGGCATTACCCTATGCAAAAAACGCGGTAGGATATATTACCATTGAGCCAAAAGGAGGCAATCAAAATCCTACGGTTGAAAACATCGTAGCGAATATCTCCTACTAAACTTCAGTATTAAAGTATTGCTAAAGCCCCTAAATGGGGCTTTATTTTTATATCTTTGTTTTGTATATTAACACAACCTGCTAATAGAGATTTCTACGATATTGGCAATACTCCTTGTTATGAATAGATTTTTATTAATCGGTTTTTGAAATTATACTTAAATGAAACTTATACTTCTTACTATTGCACTTCTAGGCTTTGCCTTCTTAGGTATCGCAATTAAAATATGGGCCAAAAAAGATGGTAAATTTGCAGGAACTTGTGCAAGCCAAAGCCCATTCCTTAACCAAGATGGGCAAGCATGTGGTATGTGCGGAAAACTTCCGAGTGAACAGGATTGCAAAAATGACCCTATCGCCTAATTGAACCACTTTACTTGCTTTAATATAATTACCAGACAACAATAAAATTGGATAAAACAGAGGCTATAGCAGAGACTATCAACAAAGCCAAGATGGGCAATCAAATTGCTTTTAGCCGATTACTGGATACTTTCTGGAACGATGTTTACGGTTTTCAACTAAAACGTACAGAAAATGAAAATGACGCAGAAGATATTACCATACAGACGTTTTCCAAAGCATTTGATAAAATAAATACATACAAAGAAGCGTATGTTTTTAAAACATGGCTCATTACAATTTCCAAAAACATACACATAGACCTGGTTCGTAAAAGGAAAAGAAATATTTTGGGTACCGGAGGCAATGGAGAAGCCATAAAAAAAATGTTGGATGACGCACCTACTATGGAAGATAGGTTAATTCAAGAACAGAACCTTACAGATTTACTTCGTGATATAAAAAAACTAAAACCACATTACCAAGAGGTAATCAACCTAAGGTACTTTAATGAACTTAGTTATGCAGAAATAGCAGAAAAGCTAAACGAACCCATGAACAACATTAAGGTAAAATTGTTAAGAGCAAAGAAACTGTTGGCCGAGATTATTTCCGATAAAGCATAATCACCTCCCAAAGAACGAATTGATTACTATAAATTAGAGCACCTCCACAAAACCATAGAGGCTGTGCATTTCTCAAATGTATTTTTTATAAAGTACCCGCGAGGAATTAAAACCAGAACGTGCTACAAAGGAATTAGATTTAGGACTTCCCAAGCTGTCTCAAAGCTCTTAAATCCGTGATTTAGTTCGTATATTTGCATAAAAAAGAAGCATGTCCGTAGCAGTAAAAGAAAACGTGGCTCCACCGAAAGGTAAACCAAAATGGTTGCGAGTTAAACTTCCGACTGGTAAAAAATATACGCAGTTAAGAGGCTTAGTAGAAAAGTATGACCTACATACGATTTGTACTAGTGGAAGTTGCCCCAACATGGGAGAATGCTGGGGAGAGGGTACAGCAACATTTATGATATTAGGAAATGTCTGTACGCGATCCTGTGGTTTTTGTGGAGTTAAGACCGGAAGACCTGAAAATGTAGACTGGGCAGAGCCAGAAAAAGTAGCCCGCTCTATTAAGATTATGGGTATTAAACATGCCGTCGTCACCTCGGTAGACAGAGATGACCTTAAGGATATGGGATCCATTATCTGGGCAGAGACCGTGCAGGCAATACGAAGAATGAATCCCGAAACGACCTTAGAAACACTGTTGCCAGATTTTCAAGGGATAACAAAACATCTGGACCGCATTATAGCAGTTTCGCCAGAAGTAGTTTCCCATAATATGGAAACCGTGAAAAGACTAACGCGCGAGGTGCGTATACAGGCAAAATACGAACGTAGTTTGGAGGTATTGAGATACTTAAAGGAAAAAGGTATTAACAGAACAAAATCGGGCATTATGCTAGGTCTTGGAGAATTAGAAGAGGAAGTAATCCAGACTTTAAAAGATTTACGAAGTGCAAATGTAGATGTAGTCACTATTGGACAATATCTACAGCCTTCCAAAAAACATTTACCTGTAAAGGAATTCGTTACACCGGAACAGTTTAAAAAGTACGAGGACATTGGACTAGAAATGGGCTTTAGACATGTAGAAAGCGGTGCTTTGGTAAGGTCATCCTATAAGGCGCATAAACATATCCTATAAATTAGTCTTCCATACTGATACGTAAAGCTTAGTTTCCTCCCTTTTCATACAAAAAACAAGAACTCATTTTCTAAAAGACTATTGGACAACAAAAAGTCAAATTCTTACCAATGAAACAGGTAAATATAGGAATCAATGGATTTGGTAGAATAGGCAGAACCTTTTTTAGGTTAGCACAACAACATCCAAATATTAATATTGTTGCCATTAACGACTTATCGGACACGAGGACTTTATCCCATTTATTAAAGTATGATAGTATACACGGTATACTATCGACCAAAATCGGATATGACGAGAAACACATTATTATTAATGACCATAAGGTTAGACTTTCCAGCGAAGCACATCCAAAGGACATAAACTGGAAAAAACAAGCAGTAGATGTGGTAGTTGAGTGTACCGGTAAATTCAAAACCCGTGAACAGCTCAGCTATCACATTAAAAATGGAGCTAAAAAAGTAATATTATGTGTTCCTCCAGAGGAAGATGATATTAAAATGCTAGTTTTTGGTATTAACGAGCAAACTTTGACAGAGGAAGATTCCATTATCTCAAACGCCTCTTGCACTACAAACAATGCCGCGCCTATGATTAAAGTAATCCAAGAACTTTGCGGCATTGAGCAGGCTTACATCACCACCATTCACTCTTATACAAGCGACCAGAGTCTGCACGACCAGCCCCATAGAGATTTGAGACGTGCAAGAGCGGCAGCCCAATCTATTGTTCCTACCACTACGGGTGCAGCAAAAGCATTAACAAGGATATTTCCCGACTTATCGGAAGTGATTGGAGGGTGCGGGATACGGGTGCCGGTTCCAAATGGCTCCTTAACAGATATCACCTTTAATGTGAAAAAACAAACAAGTATCCAGGAAATTAACGATACTTTTAAGCGTGTTTCTGAAAATGAGTTAAAAAATATTCTTTTTTATACGGAAGATCCTATTGTATCCATTGATATAAACAATAGTTATCATTCTTGTACGTTTGATTCTCAGATGACCTCGGTAATAGGAAAAATGGTGAAAATTATTGGGTGGTACGATAATGAAACAGGATATAGTAGCAGAATTATAGACCTTATTAATTTCATGAGCAATAAACAGTTTATTTGAATCCTCTACTTTTAAATATAAAGTTAAAGTACTTCGTGGCCTTATTCCTGGTTTTTTGCTATGGAGGGATGACCATTGCTCAAGAAACTACACCCTATAAAGATGTTGCGCCTTACCTCAATGAAGCGCGCATCCTTAGAAATCAAAACAAGATAGATCTTGCACTGGAGACATTGGACAAAGCGGCCGCGGAAGCAGAGAAAAACGAAGATGTAAAAGCCTTAATAGATTCCTACCATGAATTAGCCATTCTTTATCTTAAACTAGACCGCGAGGGAGACACCCAGTTCTATTGGGATAGGGCAAGCGTTCTTTTAAAGAACACTGCTTATCCCTATGGCGATGCCATCCACAAGTATATAGAGGCTATATTATTATATAGAAGCGACCAGAATTTTCAAGCGCTATCGATGTTGGAGAAAGCGAAGCAACTTAATAACGATAGAAATTTTTTCAATAACATTTTATTGGCGGAAGCCAAGGTATATCTAAATCTTGAAAAATACGAAAGTGCGATAAAAAACCTAAATTCCTTAGTAGTTAATACGGACATCTACGAGAAGGGTTTTTTGGCTACCCAAGCATATTTGGGTCTTGCGGAGCTTTATTTGAAAAAAGGAGAATTAAACGAAAGTGCACAAAATGGGGAGAACGCTTTAAAAATAGCGAACACCAACGGTTTTTTCATGGAGTCTAAAAAAGCGAATATCCTACTTACCAATATCTATGAACAATTAGGATTATATGAAAATGCTTATTCTAAAAGCCAAAATTTACTACAAATAAATGATTCCATTTTCAATGTTGAAAAGCTTAAAGTAGAGGTCAAAACAGCTGATAAAATAAGGGATGATATAAAGACGAATCAAATAATTAGCTTGGAAACCAAGGTAGATGAACTTACAGAGTCTCAAAATAGATCCGAAATTACTGCTATTCTGGCTTCAGCTTTCTTAATTATCATCTCTTTGTTGGCGGTATCCTTATTCAGAAACAATCAAATCAAAGTAAAGACAAACGATCTTCTTCATACAAAAAACAAGGAGCTACAAGTAGCAAGGGATGGAGCGGTCCAAGCCATGGAAGCAAAAACCAATTTTTTATCTACAGTTAGCCATGAGCTAAGAACACCTTTATACGCTGTAACCGGATTAACACATTTATTACTGGAAGAAGATCCGGAAGAGCATCAAAAAGAACATTTAAAAGCTTTAAAATTCTCTGGGGATTATCTTCTAAACTTTATCAATGATATTCTTCACATCAATAAAATAGACGCCAATAAATTGGAACCTTTACATATGGATTTCAATTTAAAGAAAATAATAAATGAGGTCATGGACTCGCTACAGCAAAGTGCAAAAGCGAACAATACGAAACTCGTGTTGGACTTTGACAAGAACATTCCAGGTCATTTGATGAGCGATCCTCTGAAGCTTTCGCAGATTTTCATGAACCTCATCGGAAATTCCATTAAGTTTACCAAGGATGGTCAAGTGACCGTTACCACTAAGTTGCTTCGCAAGGAAAACGAAGATGTAAAAATCTATTTCGAAGTAAAGGATAATGGTATAGGCATATCGAAAGAAAAGCAAAAAAGTATCTTTGATGGTTTTGAGCAAGGTTCCATCCAAATTAATAGGGAATATGGTGGAACAGGACTTGGTCTTACCATAGTTAAGAGTTTATTAAGCCTTTTTGATAGTGAAATTCAATTAGAGAGCGAACTTGGCAAAGGGAGTTCCTTTTACTTCGAAATCGACATGAAAAGCATAGAGGACCTACCTGACGATATTACGTTCGAAATAACCAAACGTGATTATGATTTTAAAGGGCTGCATCTTATGATAGTAGAGGATAACAAGATCAACCAAGTCATCACTAAAAAAATGCTTACTAAAAAAGAGATTACTAGTGATATTGCCAGCAATGGCGAAGATGCCGTAATATTGGCAAAAGAAAATGTTTACGATGCTATATTAATGGACATACACATGCCCGGGATCAGCGGGGAGGAGGCTACCATACAAATACGGGAATTTGATCAGCTCACCCCCATAATCGCGCTCACTGCGATTTCACTTGATGATAGTTTGGAAAGCTTTTATGCGGCAGGTTGTAATGACGTGGTGACCAAACCGTTTAAACCTGAAGTTTTTTATCAAAAAATAGGGGAAAATATTTTTGACAAAAAGCCCAATATTAGCGAATCATAAGTTTTTCAATTTCCTGCTCCAATACTACCGCTCCATTATTTAAAAAAGCATGTGATACTGGAATATAGTATAGATTATCCAAATCGTTTTTTAATCTAACATAGTCCTTTTCCGTAGTTAGTATATATCTCTTTTTCCTTAAAAATTCCAATTCGTTATTCGTAAAAAAGTGATGGTCCTTATATGCCAAGTGGTCAAAGCTAATCGCTTTCATGTTTAAATAGGAAACCAAAGGCTTTGGGTCAGCAATGCCAGTTACCAAGGTAAGCTCCCTATCCTTAAAAAAACTGAGTGAAACTTTTTTATCCGCCCCAAATATTTGTTCATCATATGACAAATAGGCAAACAAGACCGTTTGATGTGGTTGGGGCTTTAGTCTCTTCTCTATCCGAACCTGTTCATCCTTAGAAAGAGATTCAGGGCATTTGGTCACTACGATACAATTGGCTCTTTGAGCGGCGTATTTCGCATCTCTTAAATCCCCTGTGGGAAGATACCAATCATCCACATAAAGGTTCTCGTACGTGGTTAATAGAATAGTATAACTTGGTTTCACTTTTCGATGTTGAAACGCATCGTCCAGAACAATTACATCTGGCTTTATTTCTTCTTCTAGGTAAGCGATGCCATTTCTTCTATTTGCATCTACCGCAACGGTAATCTCAGGAAATTTTCTAAATATCTGAAAAGGCTCATCGCCTATGTCCTCAACTGTTATCGTTCTACCAGCCAAAACAAATCCAGATGATTTTCTTTTATACCCCCTACTCAACATCGCTACTTTATACCGTGGTATTAAAGAACGAATAAGAAACTCTGTCATCGGTGTTTTTCCTGTACCACCCAAAGACAAGTTACCCACACATATTGTCCTGGTCAAATAGCTTTTGGATTTAAAAATACCAATATCGTAACACCAGTTACGAGCAGAAACTACGAGGGCATAAATTAGGGAAAAAGGAAAAAGAAGTTTTCTTAGCAGTTGCATCGGAACGAAATTATAATAATTTATCTTTGATAACCTTATATTTTATTGAAAATGACAGTAAACGGAGTAACCACTATTTTAGAACGATTAGCACCTTTGGGGTACGCAGAGGACTTTGATAATGTAGGCCTTCTGGTAGGTGATGCCCAAATGAAAGTCGAAGGGATCTTAGTAACCTTAGATACCTTGGAAAACGTTGTTGATGAAGCGGTAGAAAAGAACTGTAATCTTATCATCAGCTTCCACCCAATTATCTTCAGCGGGCTTAAAAAAATTACAGGTAGCAACTATGTGGAAAGAACCGTCTTAAAAGCTATCAAGAACGATATTGCGATATATGCGATACACACCGCCCTAGATAACAGTATTAACGGGGTAAACGACAAAATATGCAACATTCTAGGGCTAACACATACACGAATCTTAATTCCGCAAAAGGAGAGCATTAAAAAACTGGTTACTTATGTTCCGTTGGAGAATAGCAAAGACGTCAAAACTGCCTTATTTGAAGCTGGCGCAGGTAACATTGGCAATTACAGCGACTGTAGCTTTAGTATGGAAGGTACCGGAAGTTATAAAGCAGACGAGAATGCCAATCCGGTAAAGGGAACCATTGGCACAATACATTTGGAAAAAGAAACTCAGATAAACGTTACCTATTCAAAAGCTATTGAAAAACAGGTACTCTCAGCGCTATTTGAGCATCACCCTTATGAAGAGGTTGCCTATGAAATTACCACGCTTGAAAATGCAAACCAGCAAATTGGCATGGGTATGATAGGTGATTTAGAAACTAGCATGTCCGAAGCGGACTTTTTAAGCTATTTAAAAGATAAAATGAAAGCTACTGTGGTGCGCCATTCCCAGCTTAGAAACAAAGACATTAAAAAAGTAGCTGTGCTTGGTGGAAGCGGTGCTTTTGCCATTGGTGCCGCTAAAGCCGCTGGAGCAGATGTTTTTGTTACTGCAGATATTAAATACCATGAGTTTTATCAGGCAGAAAAACAATTGGTTATCGCAGATATTGGACACTATGAAACTGAGCAGTTTACAAAAAACCTTTTAGTTGATTATCTTACGAAAAAAATTCCTAATTTTGCAATCCATTTATCGGAAAGTATAACAAATCCTATCAAGTATTTTTAAATATGGCAAAAAAAGAAGATTCGTCCGTTGAAGCAAAGCTTAGAGCATTGTACGATTTGCAATTGATTGACTCGCGTGTTGATGAAATACGCAATGTACGTGGCGAACTACCGTTAGAAGTTGAAGATTTGGAAGATGATGTCCTTGGCCTAAAAACTAGAATGGATAAGCTTAAAACCGATTTAGAAAATATAAATTTTGAAATTGGAGCCAAGAAAAATCTAATCGAGGAAGCTAAGGCATTGATTAAAAAGTATACGGAGCAACAAAAAAATGTACGCAATAGTAGAGAATTTAACTCTATTACCAAGGAATTGGAATTTCAAGAATTGGAGATTCAACTAGCCGAAAAAAATATCAAGGAATTTAAGGCCCAGATTGACCAAAAAAAGGCGGTAATTGCCGAAACTAAAGAACGACTTTCTGAGCGTGAGGCGCATTTAAAGCACAAAAAAAGCGAATTGAACGCAATTTTGGCAGAGACCGAAAAAGAAGAAAAAGCTTTATTGGAAGAGTCCTTAAAATACCAAGGAAAAATAGAAGAGCGTTTGGTAAAAGCCTATGCTAGAATCCGTAACAATGTAAAGAATGGTTTAGCTGTTGTTCCTATTGAAAGAGGTGCTTCAGGCGGTTCCTTCTTCACGATACCGCCGCAGGTGCAAGTAGAGATTGCTTCACGAAAAAAAATAATTACAGATGAGCACAGTGGTAGAATTTTAGTAGACCCTACCCTTGCAGACGAGGAATCTGAAAAAATGCAAAAGATGTTCGCTAAACTATAAGCCACATTCTACAATAAGCAAAAGCCGGCTATCTTTGATAGACGGCTTTTTTTATGTAGTTTAGACTCTTATGTTCGTAACAAAAACCATAATTCTCGTTCTTTTATTTACAGTCGCCCCTATGTTACATGCACAAAATTTAAGCGATTATCAGTGGAAAAATCGACTTGTTATTCTTGTGGATGAAGGATTAGAAACAGAGGCTATCCGTTCTCAATTTAAAGCCATTGTTTCCAAGCCCGATGAACTTATAGAAAGGGATATATTACTTTTTCAATTAACACCCAAAACGATAGTACTATCCAACGGGGAAAAAGCGAAGCTTTCTGTCAATGAAACCTACAGTACCCTTTCCATTACTAAAAATTTTAAAGGTATCCTTCTTATTGGAAAAGATGGTGGTATAAAACTTAAGAAGCCGTTTGAAGTAAACACAGCGGATATTTTTGCTTTAATCGATGGTATGCCTATGCGGAAATCTGAAATTAAGAAAAGTCGAGGCAACTGAATCTAATCCAGATATGGTTAGGAATTAAAACAGGTATGAATTTAAAATACAGTTTAGGGGCAATTATATCCATACCGCTTTTACCAATACTCTATTTTCAAGGTAAAAAAATAAAGGCTCGCGTCCCAAGATTACCAGAAGCAAGGAACAGACAGGGGTCATGTTTAATCTCGTCCAATAGAACACTCAGAATGCTTACGCTTGGAGAAAGCACTATTGCAGGTGTTGGTGTCACTACCCATGAAGAAGGCTTTACCGGAACTTTGGCAAAAGAACTATCAACAGCGCTTAAAATAAATATCGACTGGAACGTGTATGCTAAGAGCGGATACACCGCCAAAGAAGTTAATGAATATTTAATATCGAGTATTATAGAAAATCAAGTTGATTTATTCGTAATCGGAATAGGAGGAAATGATGCTTTTGAACTAAACACCCCAAAAAAATGGAATAGCGATGTACGTGCACTTATTAAAAATATACAAGCGAAATTCGAAACAGTTCCCATCCTATTCATTAATATGCCTCCCATCAAGGAATTTCCTGCCTTTACATCACTCATAAAATTTACCATTGGTAATCTGGTGGATATTCTTGGTGAAGAATTAGAAAAAGTAGTTAAAGATTTTGAAAATGTATATTATTATTCGCGAGTGGTTCGTTCAAACTACTTTATTGAACGGTACAAACTCAACATATCCCCTACCGATTTCTTCAGTGACGGTGTACATCCTTCTGAAATAACCTACCAATTATGGGCGAAGGATGTTTGTAACTACATATTGGAATCCAAGGAAATAATAAAAATCAAGAATGAAACCTAAATTTACGACCATAGAACTTATATTTTTGGCCATGGCCATCATAGGAGCTGCAGCAACTTGGTATTTTAATGCGCGCTTTTATTTGGAAACGGCCGATACCTCCATCACAAATTTCATTGCCCAAACAGTAACCACGCTACCTGCAAAATCAATAAGTGCAGACATTAGCGTTGTTGCTACCACCTTTTTGATCTGGATGGTGTACGAAGCCAGAAAAATGAAAATGAAACACTGGTGGCTATTTATCCCTTGTACGTTTCTCATAGCCATTGCCTTTACCTTTCCCTTGTTTTTATTCTTTAGGGAACGTAAACTTAGAAAAAACTAACTATTTGTCCAGTAGCGAAAGTATCTTCTCTTCAACGGCTTTACTATCCCAAACAGTTGTAATATTGGGCATTTGCATAACCTCTTGCATCAATTCCTCTTGGGCATCTCCAATGGCTAAAGCTTCAGAATAGGGTCGATCGGAAAAGGTAACCCTACTGTAGGCCGGAATCCATTTATTTGGATATTTGGCTGCAAAACGCTTTTCAATTTTCTTCTGAAGTAAAAAGCTCGGATCTGCCGTTTTGCTGCTCATTTCCATAAAGTTGCGATAGCTCAATTCCGCAATAGCATCTGCATTTGGCTTTCTGGAGCGCTGATATTCCATAAAGATTGTTTCCCAATCATTGGAATGTTTTTCGATCAGCTGGTTTAACACATAAATATCCTCAAAACCGGCGTTCATGCCTTGACCGTAAAAAGGTACGATAGCATGAGCAGAATCTCCCACTAAGGCTACTTTGTCCCAATAGGTCCAAGGGTAGCACTTCATAGTTACCATAGCGCTGGTAGGGTTCTTAAAAAAATCTTCCAACAAATCGTCTATCACCTGCATTACATTGGGGAAATAGGTAGTAAAAAATTCCTGCGCCTGTGGTTTCGTGTTGATGTTATCGAAAGATACTTCACCCTCAAAAGGCATAAAAAGTGTACAGGTAAAACTACCATCAAGATTTGGCATAGCAATGAGCATAAATTTTCCCCTTGGCCATATATGAAAAGAGTTTTTATCTAACTTATAACTACCATCGGCATTCGCAGGAATGGTAAGCTCCTTATAGCCTACATCAATAAAATCCTGTGAATAGTCAAACCTACTACGTCTTTGCATTTTGTGACGAACCCTAGAAAAAGCACCGTCACAACCAAAGATGATATCATACTGATAGGACTTCCACTCACTCTTCTCGGTTTCCCCAGTGTAAATTTTGGCTTCTGGCAAATCTACATCCCATACTTTTTCGTTAAATCGAAAATTTACGCCAGCGTTCTCCGCAAGATCAATCATTTTTTTATTGAGAACTCCCCTAGAAATAGACCAAATGGCCTCTCCTTCCTTTCCGTACTTTTGATAGTATTCAGGTTGACCCACCACGTGCATGGCGCGTTTGTCTAGCGGAATACCAATCTTCCTGATCTCTTCCTCGATACCAACTTCCTTCAACGCCGTCCATCCCCTATTGCTCATTGCTAAGTTTATAGAACGCCCGGAGAATATAATATTTCGAATATCGGGCCGTCTATCGAACACCGTAATGTCATGACCGTGTTTCCTTAAATAAATGGCAAGTAATGACCCAACGAGACCGGATCCGATAATGGCAATGTTCTTTTTCTTTTGCGGCATGCGTACTGGAATTATATCCAAATTCTAATTCAATTATAAAAATAGCAAATATTAACGGACATTAGGCAGAACAGGGCGCTTGGTATTAACTAATATTTGATATTATTTATTCGTAGGTTGTTTAGCTTTTATTTAATTTTGATGAACAAAATAAATCCGTTTGAAACACTTTACTACTTCCATCCTGCAAGAATTACCTAGCAGATACCGGGCTAATTTGATAAATAGTTGTACAGGTTATAAATCCAGTAATCTTTTAGGTACGGTCTCTCCATCAGGAATAACAAACCTAGCTATTTTCAACTCTGTCGTACATATTGGGAGCAATCCACCTATGCTTGGTTTTATTCTTAGACCGCTAACGGTACGAAGAGATTCGTACAACAATTTTAAATCGGCCGGTACTTTTACGGTGAATCAGGTTTCCCATGGTATCATTAAAGCTGCGCACCATACCTCTGCTAAATACGATGAAGGTATTTCAGAGTTTAAAAAAAGTGGACTAACAGAAAGTTACCTAGATGATTTTGATGCACCTTATGTTGCCGAAAGCCCCATTAAAATTGGATGTAGGTATATCAACGAATATGAAATAAAGGAAAATGGATGCCTGCTGATTATAGGTGCTATTGAGCATATTTATATGCCCGAGGACAGCATAACGAAAGATGGTTGGGTGTATCTGGATAAAACCGAGGCGATAAGCGCTGTTGGACTAGATGGCTACGCTTTGCCCAAAATAATAGAACGTCTTGCGTATGCCAGACCGGATGAACACAGCAAGTCAATTCTCGATGGCGCATAAGAAACAGAATCTTCCGAGTAAAACATGTATTGTATGCGGTTTGGATTTTAATTGGCGAAAAAAATGGGCCCGCAACTGGGAAGAAGTGAAGTACTGCAGTGAAAAATGCAGAAGAAGTAAAAATGGGCAACCGGTAGCCGGATATGGTTATAAAAAATAAAAAACCTGTTTACTGTCTTTGGATGGAGAAAGCGTAAAGATGAACTGATAAAAGATTATAGATGGTATACAGGCAATTTGCCAAGTGGGAAGTAGCCAATACTTGATTTGAAGCAAAAGCACAAAGCGACCAGTTTTTTTTAGCTAGTACTACCAAGTGAACACAAAAAAATATAAAATAGATGAAAAATCTAATTTGGTTTAGAAACGATTTACGGGTAGCGGACAATTCCTCTTTGGCCAAAGCCTGTGAAGGAGATGAGGTAATGGCGGTATATTGTTTTGACCCAAGACAGTACAAAATAGATGCGTTTGGTTTTAAAAAAACCGAGAAATTCCGTGCACGGTTTTTAATTGAGACCGTTGAAGCACTTAAAGCATCCTTGAAGAAGCTTAATATTTCTTTATTAGTGTATCATGAAAAACCGGATGTCATTATTCCAAAACTTGTAAAAGATTACAGTATACAGAATGTCTTTTCTCAGAAAGAGTGGACTAAGGAAGAAAATATTGTTTTAAACGCAGTTATTGCCAAGGTTCCGGCCCTTGTGAATTTTGAAGAGCTTTTTAATCAATTCCTTTTTCATCCAGAAGATATACCCTTCAACAGTCATCAAGACATTCCTCAAGTGTTTACACAATTTCGAAAAAAGTGTGAAAAATATAGCAAAGTAAGACCTCTTGTAGCTACGCCTAATACGATGCCTACTAGTAATCTTTTGGAAATAGACACCCCAGTTCCTTCCCTGGAGGACCTTGGACTTTCCGGTTTTGAAATGGATTCTAGGACAGCATTTCCCTTTAAAGGAGGCGAATCTAGTGCTGAGGAACGAATTGCACATTACTTTTGGGACACCAAAAAACTGGCCTATTATAAAAAAACCAGAAATGGTATGATAGGGATGGATTACAGTTCCAAACTATCGGCATGGTTGGCCAATGGTAGTATTTCACCAAGAACTATCTATTGGGAGGTAAAACGTTTTGAAAAAGAGGAAGTAAAAAATCAGGATACTTACTGGCTTATTTTTGAGTTAATATGGCGTGATTTCTTTAAATACATTTCCCTTAAACACGGGAATGCCATTTTTCTGCAAGATGGCATTTTAGATAAGACTTATGAATGGGAATATTCTGAAAGTAAAATGCAAAAATGGATTGCCGGTGCCACTCAGGAACCCTTTGTAAATGCAAATATGAAGGAATTAGCGGCTACTGGTTGGATGAGCAACCGAGGTAGGCAAAATGTAGCGAGTTTCTGGTCTAAGGAATGGCAGCAAGATTGGCGTTACGGTGCTGCATATTTTGAGAGTATATTAATTGATTATGACGTACATAGCAATTGGGGCAACTGGATGTATAATAGCGGTGTGGGCAACGACCCAAGAGACCGAAAATTCAATATCGCACGGCAGGCGGACATGTATGATAGACAAGGTAAATTTCAACGCATGTGGCTGCAGGACAAATTATTTTAATCAGACCCAAATTGTATAACCCAAAGATACTTAAAAATGAAAACGTTACGACTCATATTAGGAGACCAACTGAATCAAAAGCACTCATGGTTCCAAACGGTAGATGATGATGTTACCTATATCATGGCGGAAATGCGACAGGAGACAGATTATGTAAAGCATCATATCCAAAAGGTGGTCGCCTTCTTTTCGGCGATGCGCAGCTTTTCCGAGGAACTATCCGGCAAGGGGCATCAATTTATTTATCTAAAAATTAACGATGATAACAATCCGCAAGACCTTTCAAAACTAGTCAAGAGGTATGTTGAGGATACTGAAGTCGAAAAATTTGAGTACCAACTTCCGGACGAATATCGTTTAGACGAACAACTAAAGGAGATTTGTAAAAGTCTAGAAGTAGAAACACAATCTACAGACACAGAGCATTTTTACACGGAACGTAATGAACTCAAAAACTTCTTTCAAGGAAAAAAACAGCTCATTATGGAGTCCTTTTACCGAATGATGCGAAAAAAGCACGACATTATGATGGTTAATGGTCAGCCAGACGGAGGTAAATGGAATTACGACCAAAGCAACCGTAAAAAATGGAAAGGCACACCAGAAATTCCACATGAACGCGGCTTTAGAAAAGATGTTTCAGCTGTTTTAGAAGAAATAAAAGATGCCGATGTTGCCACCTTTGGGGAAATAGAAGTAGAGAAATTTTCCTGGCCGGTAACCCGAGCCGATTGTCTGTCGGTACTTAACTATTTTTGTGATGAACTTTTAGTACACTTTGGTGACTACCAAGACGCTATGCACACACAAGAAAAATACCTGTTCCACTCTAGGCTTTCCTTTGCCATGAACGCAAAAATCCTTTCACCAAAAGAGGTTATAGATTCCGTATTGGAACACTACTACGAGCATACGGATGCTATAGACATTTCGCAAGTAGAAGGTTTTGTACGGCAAATACTGGGTTGGCGAGAGTACATGCGCGGTATTTATTGGAAAGAAATGCCCGAATACGGTAACTTGAACAAGCTAGAAAACCACAACCCTCTGCCAGACTTTTTCTGGACCGGGGAGACCAAGATGAATTGTCTTAAACACGCGATAGGCCAGAGTCTTACGGATGCCTATGCACACCATATACAAAGACTTATGATTATTGGCAATTATGCCCTATTGACACAAATAGATCCAGATCAAGTAGATGCATGGTATCTAGGCGTTTACATAGATGCCATAGAATGGGTAGAAATTACCAACACAAGAGGTATGAGTCAGTTTGCAGATGGTGGTATCGTAGCCACAAAACCCTACGTGAGCAGCGGAAACTACATCAATAAAATGAGTGATTATTGTGGTGATTGTGCTTATAGCCACACCAAAAAACATGGAGAAAATGCCTGCCCGTTCAACGCCTTATATTGGAACTTTTTAGAAGAAAAAAAGGAACATTTTAAAAACAATAATCGTATGGCGATGATGATGAACCTTTTAGGTAAAAAAGACAAAAATGAACTAGATGAGCTTAAAGATAGAGCCCAGCACATTATTCAAAATCCGGAAATATATTGATAGAATCGGATATTTAGGTTAATCTGTACATAACGAACCATACCCACGTAACAAGCATGTAAACTGCGCTACAAGAACCATCAAATGCAAAAAGTCATTTTTTAAACTATTAAAAAATGACTTTTTATGTACCGTTGTAAGTAAATCTACTATTCTAGTACTCCATCTACAATACCGTATGCTATCGATTCCTCGGCATTCATCCAATAGTCCCTATCAAAATCCTTTAAGACCTTTTCAAATTTCTGACCACAATTATCGGCCAATAATTGGGCACTCAATTCTTTCGTCTTAATAATTTCTCGTGCTTGTATTTCTATATTGGATGCCTGACCCCTGGCTCCACCACTTGGTTGGTGAATCATGACTTGGGCATGAGGCTGTATAAAACGTCTCCCTTTTTTTCCTACGGACAATAGGATAGAACCCATAGATGCAGCTAAACCTGTACAAATTGTAGAAACTGGACTTTTTAATGCCTTGATGGTATCGTACATAGCAAAACCCGAGGTTACATAACCTCCTGGACTATTAATATATAATTGAATTTCCTTATTATTTTGTAAATCCAAATACAACAATCTATCTATTACATGTTTGGCAGATTCATCATCTACCATGCCCCAAAGAAATACCTTTCTTTCCTCTAACATTTTTTCATCGATAGTCTCCTGTATTTTGCCTTTTTTAGAGCTCATAATTCATTTTATTTTTGAATTTCAAAATTAGTGAAATAATTAATAAAGATATAATCTCTTGTACTTGGTTTAAGAAAAAACATTAGCCGTCTAGCTCTACCGTATTGTCGGTTATCTTTTTAATCGGCACCACAATTTTTCCCGTTTTGGTTTTTACGACCATGGAGATATGATCAATAGCTTCGATTTTGCCTTCTATCTCCTTAAATCTAATAGTATCTCCAACCTCATAAATTTTTCTAGTATAAAATGTCCGTAACAAATCTCCAACAATTTCTTTCGACCCTAATCCAAGAGCTAATGAAAAAGCCAAAAGGAAAGCTCCTAAAACAAGACTGAAATTACTGGTAATGATTTCTGTATCTACCCCAGCTTGGTTTAGTGCCGTAATGGACACAAAAAAAGTTATTAGGTAAAAAATGGCACCACTAACCATTTTTATTCCTCCAACTCCAAGCGACTCCATTAATTTGATTACGGCTTTTTTCACAACCGTTGCCAAATAAAGTCCTCCAATAAGAATTAGTAATGCGCTAATTAAGGTAGGCAGGTATCCAAAAAGAGAATAAATGGCATCAGAAATAGCTTGTAATCCTAATAGTTGGGCCAATACTACGGTAAATAGCAAGATTAGTAACACTTTTACCGTGTTCAAAATAACCTTTAGCAGATCTATAGACAATTGTTTATTACCGAACAGTTTGGTATCGGCAACGCGCTGAGATAGTACATCTATTTTAGCTGCCTTTAGCATCCTTTTCAATATAAAAAGTACTAGTTTTATGAGCAACCAAGCAATAAGCAAACCAAGTAGCCCAAGTATTATTTGTGGTATCATCTCGGTTGCAGATGCTATTAAGCCACCAAAACTCTCTATAAGGGTATCCTGTAATTCACTAAGTGTTTTCATGTTATGGTTATTTATTTTTAGTAGTAGTTTTTAAGAGTCCGGAAATCAAAGAAGCATAATCTTTAGTAAACAAGGTAGCCATTTCCATAATCAGCTTCGCCATAGCCACATCGTTCATCACTTTTTGACGTAGTTCAGGTGGAACATCCTTTAGATTTCCCTGAAGCTTCTCAAACGGATTTTTATCTTTTTTTGACATTTAGGGCAATGAATTATAGGTTTCTATTACTCTAGCTTTTGCTCGTTTCAGTCTCATTTTAACCGCACTACTTCCTAATTCCATAATAGACGCTAGCTCCTTTATTGAAACACCGTCTTGGTACTTCAGAAGCAACAAGGTCTTCTCTTCCGGTGCAATAAGCTCTAGGGCCTGCTTTAATTTTTCTACCTGTAAGTCCAGTAAACTTTCATCGGTTACCTCAACAGAAAGTTTATATTCGCTATCATCTATGTTGCTTGCTTTATCACTAATCTTTCTTCCTTTATCCCTATTTACATAATTAATGCAAAAATTATACGTAAACGAATACAACCAAGTAGAAAACTTGGATTTTCCTTTGAACGAACCTAATTTGACAAACAGCATCAAGAAAACGTCCTGGGTTAAATCTTCTGCCTCCTTTTGGGATTTAGCAAACCCATAACATTTATTATACACCATTCTGGAGTACCTATCATAGATTACGCCGAACATAGTGGAATCCTTTTTCTCAACAATCTTTTTGACAAGCTCCTCATCGGATATGTCTTTAAACGGGTCATCAGAATCCAATTTGATTTTGAATTGGTTACTAATGATAATTAGACACATTTTTCTTAAGAAGGTCACTATCAAGATTTTTTTAGAACTGCGTAAAAATAGGTCAAAGAATCAGCATTCTATATCTTTGCATAAAATTACAAGTGATATGAAAAAGAATTTAGTTGTTTGCATGGTAACACTTAGCCTAGTTTTTAGTTGTAAAGAGCAACAAAAAACTACAATAGAAAAAGTTGAAGCCACGGAAGAAGAAATGAGTATTCCAGAACAGGTAGCCGCTGCCAATGGCTTTGACCAATGGGCAAACGTAAATTCTATCACCTTCACCTTTAATGTAGATCGCAACGAATCACATTTTGAGCGTACCTGGTCCTGGTCACCAAAAACCAATGATGTTATTTTTATGACCCGGGAGGATACTATTGCCTATAACAGAAAAGCTGTAGATACGGTACTTGCAAAAACAGACGCTGGATTTATTAACGATAAATTCTGGTTATTGGCACCCTATCAACTCGTTTGGGATGAAAACGGATATACGTATGAACATGAAGCAACATCAACCGCACCTATATCGCAAAAGCCCATGCAAAAACTGACTATTGTTTATGGTAACGAAGGTGGGTACACCCCAGGAGATGCATATGATCTTTATTTTGAAGACGATTTTATAGTCAAAGAATGGGCCTTTAGAAAAGGAAATCAAGAAGAACCGAATATGGTGACTACTTGGGAAGGATACAAAAATTTTGAAGGGCTGAATATTGCAACGATGCACCAAAGAACCGATGAAGATTTTAAACTTTTTTTTACGGGAATAAGGGTGGAATAATAGTATTGTTTTTTGGTATAACTAAAAAGAGAAGCATTGATTCAATAGTGCAGGAAGTCAGTTTAAGTAGCTATGGCAAACCGTCTTTTTTTATTTCTCATTTGCACTACGACCGTCTGTTACGGCCAGCAATCCCGTTCAGGTATCGTTGTAACCGCAGATGGGATGGAGCCGCTTGAATTCGTTTCGGTTTTCAACGGCATTGACCATACCATGACCAATGAAGACGGGCGGTTTAAGTTTTCCTCGGAATTAGATTCCGTTTTCTTTTATAGTCCTGGATATGAAAAATTAGAAACTACATTTAGCTCTTTACGCGATACAATTTATTTACAAAAAAACATCGTTAAGCTAGATGAAGTAGTGGTTACGAATGCAAAATCCATATTGCAACGGATACGGGATTCTATCCACGTAAATTATCTTTTAACTCCCCATACCGAAACGTTTTTTATTAGAGCAGTACTTAGAAGAAACGATACAATTGTTCGCTTACAGGATATGCAGGGCAAGTTAAAACGAAAAACATTGCTCTATACCCGCGAATTGGAACTGGATAAAAATGATTACGAGGTAGAACTGCAGCAAATGCGGCAAGTTGGCATTAAAAAAGACCAAAATAATGTCTATTTTATTTTCCCATCCTTCTTTAGGGTTTTTAGCGAGTTCGTTAGAATCAATGCCATGGGGCCAGATTTTGAGGTAACACAAAATCCGCTGGAGAACACCAATGAAATCAATGTTGCCTTTACTTATGGAGATGGGAAAAATACAGGATTACAATACGGAGATTACCTTATCAATGAAAAAGACAATGCGATATTATCTTTCAATGTTACCGTTATTCCTATCATCCCAGAATCAAAACAGAACGAAACTCAATATGACCGAACTACACGTTTGGAAAGTGCTACCTTTTTTAAAAAAGAAACTTCGTCCGGTCGCTATTATATGAATTATGCCAAACAAAAAGCCCTAATAAGCACCAAAAGAAAAGAACAAACCCATGCAACAGAATTCGAAATAGAGCTTATCCTGCACACAACAAATCCTTTTACATCTGCAAATGTTAAGAGCAACGTGAACGAGCACAAGGATATTTTCAAGCTAAAACACCCCTATAATGAGGCATACTGGCAAGCTCAAAATCAATTGTTATTAACGGACGAAATGTTGGAGTTTCTTGCTAGATTAAAGGATGACAACACCGAATTTAAAGTCCGAAGTAATTTGGATTAAACTTTTCTGATTTTTGAGGCTAACTATTTGTGATTTGCCTGCTTCTTCTTTAGGACTACTGTAATTCCCAAAATGATGACCGCGCACCCTAATAGCGCCACAAAGCTGGTTTTTAGCGACGATGTTTCTGCCAAAAACCCAAGAATAGGCGGAGCGCATAGAAACCCTGCATAACCCGTACCGGCAATAAATGCAATGCCTTGGGATGAATCTACGCCTTTCACGTTTCCTCCTATCCTAAATACTTCCGGTATCATTACGGAAAAACCAAGTCCGCCCAAGGCAAAACCGGCAATGGCCAAGTAGGTGTTTTCCGTAAGTACCAAGACATAGCCCACCAAGGCTAAAACAGTACCAACGGCAATCATTTTAACGGAGCCCAACCGTTCGCTTACGGCATCACCCATAAAGCGACCTAAGGTCATTGTTATCTGAAACCCTAAAAACCCCGCACCCCACAAAGCCTCTGGGGCAATACTCACTTCCTTTAGGTAAAGACCACTCCAATCTACAATAGCACCTTCGCTGCCCATGGCAATAAAAGATATGAGCCCAAGAAGCATCAACGGTTTGAACAGCTTCAAACTAAAACCTTCGTTCGCTTCCAAAGCGGCTGTCACATTTAAATATTTCTTGTAAAACATTAAATTAACCGCCAACACCAAGGCCACTGCCATGCCCATATGCAGAGCTGGATTTCCTAAGGGCCCAATAAGAAAACTTCCTACACCAGCTAGAACACCGCCCAAACTAAAAAAACCATGCGAGGCGGACATGAACTTTACCCTATCTTTTTTTTCTACCTCTGTAACTAAGGTATTCATAGAAATATCTGTAAATCCGTTAGTAGCACCAAATAAGAAAAGGGCACCCATTAAGGCGTAGTAGTTTGGAGCCAATAAAGGTAACATAGCGGAGGCACAACTCAACAAAACACCATAAAAAGTGGCCTTGCCCACGCCTAACTTGTTAACAATAGTTGACGCAAACGGAAAAACGGTAAAAACGCCCAAAGACAGGAAAAAGATGGCGAAACCCAGTTCCGACTTGTCAATGGCTAAAGATTCCTTTACCTGAGGAATATAAATAGCCCACGTACCAAAAAGAATATTAAGGCTCGCAAAGACCCACGAAGGACCAAAATAATTGGCATTTGTCAGTATTAAACGTAATGATTTCATTCCTAAAAGTAAATTAAAACAGAATGCCTACTTTGAATATACCTGTACTATTTTTTTTGGTCTGCAAATGTAATACAGAACAGCGCTATTTGGATAGAATACCTTGTTTTAAAATTTGTCCAAATCGATACATATCTTCATAAGAACAATAGAATGGTGCGGGGGCCAGACGAATAACATTAGGCTCACGCCAATCTGTAATCACACCATTTTCCATAAGGTAATTGAACAAGGCTTTTCCTTCGCCATGTAAAAAAACAGAAAGCTGACAGCCTCTATCGGTTGGTGTAATAATTTCAAAAGAGCTATCTACCTCAGCATCTATTTCCTTCAAAATAAATTCAAGATATGCCGTAATTCTATTTCTTTTTTCAATAAGACGGGGCATTCCAACCTCCTCAAACATCTCCAAGGATGCCAAATATGGGGCAACCGCCAGTATAGGGGCATTACTAAGCTGCCAGGCATCTGCATTTTCCATAGGTTCAAATTCTGGTTTCATTAAAAACCGGGTATCTTTTTTTGTACCCCACCATCCTTCAAAACGCGGAATATCTTTTCTGTTCAAATATTGTTGGTGTATATAAATACCTGAAGCATTGCCCGGTCCACTGTTCATATATTTGTAGCTGCACCATGAGGCAAAATCTGCTCCCCAATCGTGAAGTTTTAGTTCAACATTTCCTACACCATGAGCCAAATCCCAGCCAACATTCGCACCAACAGCTTTACCAGCCTTTGTAATAGCTTCCATATCCAGTACCTGTCCGTTATAATAGTTGACCCCACCTATGAGTACTAAGGCCAGCTCATCCCCTACTTCTGCAATTTTATCCAAAAAATCTTGTGTTCGCCAAGCATGTTCTCCATCCCGTTTTTTAACTTCTACAATAGTGGTTTTTGGGTCGAATCCATGAAAGCGGGCCTGACTTTGCAACATATACTGGTCGCTGGGGAATGCTTTTTCTTCGCAAATTATCTTGCATCTTTTAGCCGTGGGCGTATAAAAAGAAACCATCAGTAGATGTAAGTTCACCGTTAAGGTATTCATTACGGACACTTCTTCCGGTAGCGCACCCACAACTTTAGCTAGAGGCTCGGCCAAACGTTCATGATAGTCCCACCAAGGTTTTTCAGCATAAAAATGACCTTCTACAGCTAACTGTGCCCAATCGTTCATAACATCATCGACATACTTTTTTGTGCGCTTGGGCTGCAATCCCAAAGAGTTTCCGGTAAAATAGATAACTTCTTTCCCATTTACTTTTGGAAAATGAAATTCGGTTCTATACCTACGTAACGGATCTTCTTTATCCAGTTCTTGAGCAAAAGAAAGTGTATTTTCAAATGTCATAGCCTCATTTTTTTGTAAAAATAGTCATCTGGCTGCAAAGATTCATCAAAGTTGGCACAATGAAGTCTCATTCTTCACTCACCCAGCGCATTTCAACGATATGTTTTTTAAATCCTACCTTTTCATAAGCACGTAGCGCCGCCTTATTTTCATCGTAGACCGTAAGTCTAATTTCCGATAGTCCTCTGTTATTTGCCCACTCCTTTAACGCAAATAGTATTTTACCGTTTAGCCCGTGACCTCTATATTGGGATAATGTAAACATATAGCCCAAATAGGCATATTTGGTATGGTTCAAATACGGTTTTGCCGTTTTTTCCAAACCGTAGCCGCAACTCACGATTGCATTGTTATGAGTCGCTACCAAGACCAACGCCTTGGTATTATTGATCAACGCCTCTAAATCGTAATAAGAGATGGGATCTTGTGCCAATGTCTCGTCAAATGGGCGTTCTGCTGTAATAATGCCTTGCTCCATTGCCTTTAAAACATCCAAATCGGCTTTTGTTGCTTTTCTAATCTGTATATCCATAGGTTTTACAAAGCTTTAAAATAATGTATTAATCGGTACTTTTGCAAAAAGAAACCCATGCATTTTCTCACTAACCTATTGGAAGACTACATTACCGATAATTCGCAGTCCGAACCCGAACTACTGACAGCACTTGCACGCGAAACCAATTTAAAAGTAATACAACCAAGAATGCTCACCGGTCATTTTCAAGGTAGGGTACTTAGCTTATTATCCAAAATCATCAATCCAAAATATATACTAGAAATAGGAACCTACACAGGATATTCTGCATTGTGCTTGGCTGAGGGATTACAGGGGAACGGAGAACTGCACACCATAGATGTGAATCCAGAGCTTTGCGACATTCAGCGGAAGTATTTTAATAAAAGTGGTTATGGCGAACGTATAGTACAGCATACAGGAAACGCGTTGGACCTAGTGCCCAAGCTTAACAATACGTTTGATTTGATTTTTATAGATGCAGAAAAAAAAGACTACCTCAACTATTTAGACGTGATACTGCCCCATACGAAATCCGGCTCGGTAATCCTTTCGGATAATGTGCTATGGTCCGGGAAGGTAATAGAGCCATTGGACCCTAAGGACATAACGACTAAAATAGTTTTAGAATACAATAAAACGCTTGCTACTCATCCTTTGTTGGAAACTGTACTACTGCCTATTCGTGATGGCTTAACCCTAAGTAGGGTAAAATAAGTCTATTGTGCAGCCAATAAAAAAATAGGGCGGAAAGCATACCCACTAACCCTCCAACTATTAAATCTATTGGAAAGTGAACGCCAACATAAATTCTGCTTGTGGCAAACAGAAGTGGCCACAGGTAAAATAAAGGAACCCATTTAAATTTGCTCCTCAAAAGGAGTACTACCATCGTGGTAATTGAAAACGATGAGGATGCATGACCAGAAAAAAAGCTGTAGCCTTTAGAGCTTTTTAGTATCCTTATAAAACTATTGATCTCTAAATCATTATTGGGCCTTAACCGAGCAACAATTTCCTTTGTTAAATCGGTAAGGGTAAGCACAAAGAAAAATAAAACAATAACAGCTAGTATGCTGTACCATGCCTGTTTTTTAGGAAAGGCTTTAAAGAATAAAAAAACAAACAAAAGATATAAGGGAATCCAAGTGGAAATAGTAGTGACCGTAGACCAGAATAAATCATATTGCTCTATCCCAAGGCTATTTAAATATAGGAACGTTTCCCTGTCCCAGTCTAATAGCTTTTGGACCATGGGCTACTTCCGTTTTATAGAACCCGCAGCATCTCCAATAGTTTTGCCAATATCACCAAAACCCTTTTTTACATCTTTGGTAATTCCGGTATCTATGCTACTTTTAACGTCATCGATATCTTTTTGGATATCTGTAATGACACTGGTATCTATACCTTGTTTATCTGCACTTTTCTGAATTTCACGTTTAATGTCATCAGTTGCATCCCGCAGCTGCCTCATACCTTTACCAAGGCCTTTTGCTATGCCTGGAATTTTGTCGGCACCGAAAACCATCACCACTATAAACATGATGAAAAATATCTCACCTCCGCTTATGAATAAAAATTGTGTTGACATCATAGTACAAATATAAACAAGTTTCTTATCGGAATAAAAAAAGCCCCGTTGATTAACGAGGCTTTTCATAAGATTTAAGATTTACTATTTTCCCTTCATCTTTTCCTTAAGGGAATCAAATTCATTTTGCCCCTCTTTCTTGGGCCATGAATTATTTGTAGTATCAATATCGGCTGTTTCCAATTTTGGATCTACAATCACCCCTGTTAATTCAGTTGCCGAAGAAATAACAACCTTAACTTCCTTATCGTTCTTTCTCCAAATTTCAGCAGGATAGGTTATATTTTCAACAGTTCCATCAGCATAGGTATACTCTACGATTAAAGGCATAGGAATTCCTCCTGGTTTGTTGTATGTAACCTCGTAGAAATATTTTGGCTCTTTTACCGCTGCCCGTTCTGCTGCGGTCATATTGTCCATCATAAATTCTTTTAAGGATTGTGAGCTTTCCGAGGGGGATTTTCCCTTTAGATTTGGGTCAAAATCTTCGCTTTCTTCATCTGCCAAATAAACCAATGGTGGAAGATCTGCCTCCGTCATGTTTCTTGCAGCAAGGTACTCCTGCATTTTTTTGCTGGGCTTATCGCTTACATAGTATTTTTTGATACCCTCTACGCCTATATCTACATAATCTGTAGTATAGAACCATCCTCTCCAAAACCAATCTAAATCCACAGCAGAAGCATCTTCCATGGTTCTAAAGAAATCTTCTGGTGTTGGATGCTTAAACATCCATCTTTGGGCGTATGTTTTAAAGGCATGGTCAAAAAGTTCCCTACCCATGACCGTTTCTCTCAAAATATTCAATGCCGTTGCTGGTTTACCATAGGCATTTGGTCCTAATTGATATACATTTTCCGGATTGGACATTATCGGTGATATCGTGCTCTGGTCACCGCTCATATAAGGCACAATTTTGGCAGGTGCACCCCTTCTAGAAGGGTAGGCATCGTTAGGCGCAACAGCCTCTGGATATTCTTCGCCAAATTCCTGCTCTGCCACATACTGCATAAAGGTATCCAAACCTTCGTCCATCCAACCCCATTGGCGCTCATCGGAGTTTACAATCATTGGAAAAAAGTTATGACCTACTTCATGGATAATCACACTGATCATACCATATTTTACACGGTCAGAATATGTACCATCTTCGTTAGGCCGTCCATAATTCCAGCAAATCATTGGATATTCCATTCCTTGATTTTTAGCATGAACAGATATTGCCTTTGGATAAGGATAGTAAAACGTATGTGAAGAATAAGACCTTAATGTGGCAGCCACTGCTTTTGTAGAATACTCTTCCCACAAAGGATTTCCTTCTTTGGGATACATGGATATGGCCATTACATCTTTAGAGCCGATTTTTACCGCTTGCATGTCCATGATAAACTTACGGGAGGTAGCGAAACCAAAGTCGCGCACATTTTCCGCCTTCAGCTTCCATGTTTTTGTTTTATTCGAAAAACCTTTTTCCAAAGCCTCTACCTCTTCTTGGCTAACAATGATTACCGGTTTATCATATGACTTTTGCGCTTGCTCATAACGCTTCATCATTTCCTTGGTATACACTTCTTTTCTATTTTGAAGCACGCCCGTACCATCTAATATATGGTCGGCGGGTACCGTAATGTTTACTTCGTAATTTCCAAAGGGCAGTGCAAACTCGCCACTTCCCCAAAACTGATGGTTTTGCCATCCTTCAACATCACTGTAAACAGCCATTCTTGGAAAAAATTGGGCAATTACATATGCTCGGTTCCCATCCTTAGGAAAGTATTCAAATCCGCTTCTTGCCCTGTTTACGGTATGATCTGGAATATTATAATTCCATTTTATGGAAAAGGAAAACTTTTCGCCACTTTTTAAGGCAGTGGGAAGATCTACTCGCATCATGGTGAAATTAACAGTATACGGCAAGGCTTTGCCCGCTGTATCCTTTACATAGTCAATATTAAAGCCACCATCAAAAGGTTCCCCCATATAATTTCCTGCAAAACTTCCGGGTTGCTCTGCTAGAGGAACGCCTCCACCATTACGTAGCGGGGCTTTTGAATCCTTGGCCCGTACATTTTGATCTAATTGCACCCATAAATAGGCTAATTCATCAGGAGAATTATTGGTGTAGGTAATGGTTTCCTCACCATAAATCTTAGCTTCCTTATCATCCAACCGAATATCCATCGCATAATCTGCCTGTTGTTGGTAATAATCTGGGCCAGGTGCCCCCGAAGCGGAACGATAGGTATTTGGGGTTGCGAACTCCTCGTACAATTGTTTGAACTTACTCTGGTTGTAATGTCCAGGCTCTTTTTCTTTTTGCCCTTCTTCTTGCGCAACAGCTACCGCTGCAAACAAAAATAAAATAGACGCAAAAGCGTATTGAAATTTTTTCATTTTATATTTAAATTTTTAGTGGTGGGAAATTAAAGTTTTTCAAAGGATTTCTTAATATATGTTACAAATTTAACATTCCTTTAGTATCGGATTTCAGCAGCACAAAACTTTTCTTTTTGCCATCAATATTAAAATGCACCACATTTTGTTGATCATCGAAGAGGTCCGTTAGGATTTCATTTTCTATTCCTATTGAAATTACATTTGGCAAGTCCATGTTAGGCACTTCTATATAGAGAATCACAACATCTGTGTCGTACTTCTTTCCTAGTAGGATGTAATCCGCAGTTTTACCATTGCGCGTGACGCGGAACTTGGAACGCAGATATTTTTCCAGGTATTCTAAATCCACGGTAGATTCGTCTTTGGTCCCAAGTACGGCATCAATACCATAACGTTCCTTTAATACCATATTCATATCATCCACAAAAACCCTTGTGGTTATTTGCAATGCATCGTCCTTATCGGAGTATTTAATATTGGTTACGCTTATATAAAACTTGTGTGCCGCCCCGAAGGCTAACATGGGCAGTAAAAACAACAAGAGGATTTTTTTTATTTTCATCTTAAAAACATTGTGATTCAAAGAACAAACAGTATACCAAAGATAGGGATTACTCCAAATTGTTGTTTTTTCTATAGGCACTACTTCGCTTTTCCATATAGGACCATATGCGTAACACGTCGTGCGCATCTACCAAGGACTGAAACTTCAAATCTATCTCGCAAAAATAGAGGAAATCATCAATTTTAATCTCCGGTATGCCTAGTTTGGTGCGGTATACCGAATCGACATAAAACTCACGGACGCGTTCCGTTCTATTATATAATTTATTGCGTGCCACCCGCTCCTTCAACATTTTGGTACGGCCCGAAATTGCGTTTAAAAGCGGTGTAACCGGTAGCAAGCCACCACCCGAGGTTGCGGCGTACAGCTCCCGTTCCGATTTGATTGGAATACGTACGTGGGCATTGGGTAGCCCTAAGGATTCTGCGGTTACCACTGGGTCCGTTTTGATGATTAAAATGTCTTTGGAAATATCACCAGTGAGATTGTATGGCGTCACTACAACCTCATCGAGCTCCGTTACCTCATCATCTAAGGGAACGGAAACCAAGTCACTTTCCAGCATGTCCTGAGTAACGACCACTACTTTTTTCTTGAATTGTACCGCGGAAAATACCAGCGTATCGTTAAGTTTCCCAGTAATGGCAAAAAATCCGTTGTTGTTGGTAATCGTGGCTTTGTTCGCAGTAGTATTCATTACATGGGTTGCCGCTACATCACCATCCGCACTAGTTACTTTACCTTCCAAAGTCTTATCAGGGACAACTTGAGAAAAACCAAGCGTTCCTACAAAACAAAGAACGTAAAAAAAACTACTCCTCATTCAGCTCCGCTAGAAAGGTTTTGCTGTGGTTTACCAAAGAATCTATCAATTGAAATTCGTTTTCCTTTTTTAACAAGGTCGTTGCCGGCATCTTGGTGTCGCAATAGAACAAAAAAGCATCGATTTTATCTTGTGGCAATTTTAAGTCGACCACAAAAAATTGGTCATCATATACTTGCCTAAGCACTTGACTTACTTTCAGTTTTGGTCCTTCTTCGGGTGTAGTTTCTTTCGATTTAAATATGGCCCTGAAAATATTCACAAAGTTGATACCGTCCTGCATTCCCCTATCCAGGTCGGACATCGCAACGTTTTCTACTTCCGTTTCTCGGTCAATTTCATACTCAAAACCTTTAAATTCCTCATTTTTCACCTTTAAGTAATTTTCTGGATCATCTGGAGTAATCACTACTTCGTCCAACTCGGTCACCTTTTCGTTAACGGCAACCACAAGTCTATTATTATCAAGGATTTCCTGAGTAATACCTACCAATTTATATTGGTAGTTTACCGCGGTAAACGCCAACTCGTCTCCTAATTTTACTTCAATCGCAAATTCACCTTGGTCATTGGTAATGGTGGCTTTTTCCGTTGTCGTGTTAATTACATACTCGTTCGCTACAGGGATGTTTTGGTATAGTACCTTACCCATGAGTAGCCCTCGCTCCGTGTCTTGACCTGTAACATAGGAAACGGATAGTACCAAAAAAAACACGAGCAAGATTTTAGTTATTTTCATCTACTAATTAATATTATTGTTTACTTAATAATTCTTTAAAGAAAAGCTATGTTCCCCTCTTTTAAAAGCGGGTAACAATAAACTTTTGTTAATTTCTGAATAGTTACTAAATATCGCTAAAAAAATCAATCCTAAATATACAATACCAAAAAAAACGAACTCCGTTCAACGATTTTTGTCTTCACTTTATCTTAAAGCATAATATTTTAAGGGCTATTCTTAGATTGACATAGAGATAATCTTATTTTTGTCTTCCTGCTATTTTTAAAGCTAAAGCACCTCATTATGAAACCAATAGTCATTTTAGCACTACTCCTAAGTTTGAGTTCCACAGTTGTATTTGGTCAAGTAAAAATAGGAGACAACCCACAAAATATCAATGCTGCGTCGGTACTGGAATTGGAAAGCAATAACCAGGTCCTGGTCATTACCCGCGTGAACAACCAAGCAATGGAGTCAATTACCCCACTTAGGGGCGCAGTGGTATACAATACCGATACACAGTGTCTTCATTATTATAATGGCACGGAATGGATAAACCTCTGCGACGCGGTTAGTTTTAGCCTAACCAATGACCCTATTGAAAATATAACCACTACCATAAGCATCGTAGATAATGGTGGTACGATAAATCTCGAATTGGCACCCAATAGTATACGAAGCGAGAATATAGTGGATGGTGGTATCAACGGAGATGATATTCAGGACAACTCCATTGGGGAAAGTAAATTGGGAGCAGATGCTGTTGGCGCCAATGAGCTAAGAGACAATTCTGTAGGTACTATCGAGATTATAGATGGCAGCATCACACCCGCGGACATGAGCAATTCTGGTCCAAATCAAGTGCTAACGACCGATGCAACGGGACTTGTAAATTGGGTAGATGCCAGCAATGTTAGTGGCGTGGTTACCGATGTAACGACCATTACAGGCACAGGAATTGCAGGTGATGAACTTACTATTTCCGATGCAGTACAGAATGCTATTTCAGTCAATAGCCAAGACATTGCTGAACATATTGGAACTGACATGGACACCGATGACAGAAATGAGCTTACGGACCTGTCCTATGATGCAGCAACTAATACATTGAGTCTTACAAGATCAGATGTAGGAACTACTGTTAATTTAGATGCATTAAATAATGCGGGGACGGATAATCAAAACCTCAACCTCACCGCAACTAATGTTTTGGAAATTGAAAGGGGGAATACAGTTGATTTAAACCCTATTTTACTTGCGGCTGCCGATGGTGATGAAACAATAATAAACCCAGGTACGAATATTACTATCTCTGGAGATGGAACCGCGGCAACACCATATATCATAAATGCTGCTGATGGTGTTGTGGCCGACGGGTCCGAGACAGAAATCATCGAGGGCGCAAATATTACCATAACAGGCAACGGAACAAATGCAACCCCTTATGTAATAAATGCTGCCGACGGTGTAGTGGCCGATGGGTCTGAAACACAAATAAACCAGGGAGCGAACATTATAATTACCGGAAACGGTACAACTGCAACGCCTTACATTATAACTGCAGAGGATGCCGTGGGCGATGGCTCCGAAACACAAATTAACCAAGGAGCAAACATTACGATTACAGGTAATGGAACAAATGCAACTCCTTATATAATAAACGCTGATATTGGCGCAGTGGCCGATGGATCGGAGACGAAAATAATCGAAGGCACTAACATTACCATTACAGGAAATGGTACGAATGCATCCCCATATGTGATAAATTCAATTGGTGGTAGTGCTGCGGCGGCGGATATTACATTCAATCCAATTGGAAATACAACCAGTAATCAAGTACAATTGGCAATTGAAGAACTACAAACTGAAATTGACGGAATTTCTACAGGTGGAGCAGCCAATCCCAATGATGAGTTGATAACCACTTTTTCACTGACAGGTACAGAACTCAATATAGCTGAGGGAGTAAACATACTTGCTCCAATTGATTTAGATTTAACTTTTGCCACCGATGTATTGGTCAATTCAAGCTTGTTGTTAAAAGAGGATGCCGCCAACAAATCGAACGACCCTACCCTGATAGATAATTCGGCAACAGACTTCCCTACCGAGCAAGCGGTAAAGACTTATGTCGATACGCAGGTAGGTGCCATCACCGCTCAGACCATCGTCAGCGGGGACGCCGGAAATTCCATTACAACAAGTGGAACCGATGGGGGCGCGTTCTATGACGACTCTGCGCTGACAACCGCAACGACCGCTAACGCAATGGCCATTACCGCGAACACGACCGCAATCGGTGATAAAGAGGATGCCGTGAACAAATCGAACGATCCTACCCTGATAGATAATTCGGCAACAGACTTTCCTACAGAACAAGCGGTAAAGACCTATGTCGATACGCAGGTAGGTGCTATCACCGCTCCAACCATTGTCAGCGGGGACGCCGGAAATTCCATTACAACAAGTGGAACCGATGGGGGCGCGTTCTATGAGGATTCGGCACTTATTGCGGCTACTGTTGCAAATGCATTGGCTATTACTACGAAAGAAGATGCTGCCAATAAATCTGCTGATGGTACTTTAGCAGGAAACTCAGATGTGGACTTTCCTACAGAACAGGCTGTAAAAACTTATGTAGACACACAAATTGGTTCAGTTACTGCTGGGAATAATCTAGCGAATGCAGACCTTATTTTAAACGCGGATAGAACTCACGATTTAAATGGAAGTGATTTGGTTTTTGTCGATAATTCAGGAGGACCAATAACCGGCAACATTGGAATAGGGAACCTTCCTGGCGCACCGCAGGATAAATTAGATGTAGCAGGACAAATAAGAGCAAGAAACGGTTTTGCCTCCACGGGAGGCACTGCCATAACCCCTGGGTTTGGTTTTTATACAGACGGCGACACAAATACAGGTATGTTCAGACCGGCGGCAGACGAAATAGGTTTTAGCGCGGGAGGTGAAGAAGCACTTAGGGTCGAGGAAGATGGAGGAAATACAAATGTTATCGTGTTTGAAAGTTTAGAGCTCAACAATCTGCTTTTAGATAAGGACGGAGAAGCAGGAACAGCTGGTCAGATACTTTCCTCTACAGGCACACAAACCGATTGGATTAATGCTCCAACAGGAGGTACAGCCTACACAGCAGGTGCGGGAATAGCCATTTCAGGAGCAAACGAGATAAGCTTGAACGCAGGTACTCTTACAGCCGATTGGAACAACATAACCAATATCCCGGTAGGATTCGACGACGATATAGACAACGACACACAGTACACCGCAGGTACGGGAATAGCCATTTCAGGAGCAAACGAGATAAGCTTGAACGCAGGTACTCTTACAGCCGATTGGAACAACCTAACCAATATCCCGGTAGGATTCGACGACGATATAGACAACGATACACAGTACACCGCAGGTGCGGGAATAGCCATTTCAGGAGCAAACGAGATAAGCTTGAATGTGGGGACTATAACCCCTGGTAGCATAACTGCTAATTTAATTGAAACTAATCCAACCTTTACAGGTGCATTAACTGCTGGAAGTTTTATTTCTGCTACAACTACCTACCCTGATTATGTTTTTCAAAAATATTTCTTAGGCAAGTCTTCATTAAAATCTAGTTACGAATTTGCATCATTAGAAAGCATTGAAGTCTTTTTAAAACAAAACCATCATTTACCAGGTGTTAAATCTGCACTGGATGTTGAAGCTAATAGAGGTAAATGGAATCTTACAGAGGGTGCGTTAATCAATCTCGAAAAAATCGAGGAACTCTTCTTACACACCATAGAGCAAGAAAAGAAAATAAAGGAGTTAAAGAGCAGCAACACCAAAATGGCCAAGGAGATGGAACTTCTGAAAGCTCAGATGGAAGAAATTAAAAAAATGGTGCTAGCGAGGGACAAAAACTAATGCGAAAAACACTCTACATATTTTTTATGTTTTTGGTAGTCAACACAGCTGCGCAAACCGCCCTATACAACAGTGGCAACCTGCGTATTCACGAAAATGGCACCTTAGGGTTTCATACCAATTTTATCAATGCCGCACCATTTGATACGAACTTGGGCCTGGCCGGGTTCTACAGTATGGATGCACTTACCGTTTCCGGCACCGTGGTTCCTTTATTCTACGATGTTGAAATCATGGCTGAAAACGGTCTTATCCTAAGCTTAGGGATAGACAATGCAAACAACACCACCTTTATTTTAGGGGATGTTATCACACCAAAAAGGCAAGATGATGTGTACTACAACTTTTTGGATACAGAAGGCTTCTATGTGGGCGAAGGCGATCTTACAAAAGTTAATGGCTATGCAGCGATTACCAACCAACAGAATTTTGTTTTTCCGGTGGGAGACGACACCTTCCTAAGACCGGTTACCTTAAGTTCGGAAAGCACGACCCTATTTGCTAAATGTGCCTACTTCTTTGAGGACCCTAGCTCCCCACTTTCCTTTAATGACTCCTTTGACACCAACGAATTGGGTCGGGCCTTGGAACGTGTAAATACAGTCGAGTTTTGGAAGCTTGAAAGTGATGTAGCATCAACCGTAAACCTAAGCTGGAACAGCAGAAGCAACATGGGCATACTTACAGATGATAGCACTACCATTGTGCTGGCCGGCTGGAGCAAAACAGGTAATCGCTGGGAAAACTTAGGGGCAAGTTCGGTGGTAGGCAATTTGGAGGAAGGCTTTCTTACCTCCTTGGCATTTGTACCAAACGACTATGCTATTATAGGCCTTGGCGTGTCAAAAATACCTTTTGAACCTTTGGCAAAAGAAGTCTTAAGTCTGGAAAATTATTTTGTTTCCCCTAACGGAGATGGGGTAAATGACTTTCTATTCATTCCCGAATTGGAGGAATCCCCAAATAACCAACTGCAAATCTATGATCGTTATGGCTTAAAAGTTTTTGAACAAACCAACTATCGCAACGAGTTTGTAGGGGTTTCCAACGTGGATAATCTTGTCATACGAAAAGAGGAGGGCTTACCTCCCGGAGTTTATTTTTATACCCTTTTCATGAAAGAGGTAAATTTAAACTACCAAGGCTTCCTCTACTTGACGCGGTAAACTTCTCCTCCCGTTTTCTCAGAAACGTCTAACCCGTCTGGTTTAAATTTTAAGGTTTCAACTGTTCCTAAGGCCATTTAGCCCTATTTCCTGATAGTTAAAAGGCAAAAAAATCCGCTGAATCAATTTCACCTCACACTTCCCAACAGTTTTCAACGGTTATACAACATAAACTACTATGCCTCAAAATCCTACTCTATTTTTGGGGACATTAACCTACTCAGCTATACCCCGATGGTTTTAAGAAAAATATTAGTTCTGTTTTTAGTATTCACTTCTTTGTGTGTACAGGCCCAGGTGAAAATTGGTCAAAACCCAAATTTAATTGATTCTGCATCTATAGTGGAATTGGAAAGCACGGACAAAGCTTTTGTACTTACCAGGGTAACGACTGTACAAATGCAAGCCATTACTCCTTTAAACGGAGCTTTAATTTACAATACAGATACGGATTGCGTTCACTATTTCAATGGGGCAACATGGAATAACTTATGCTCGAGTTCACAAGCAGGGACTTTCACTTTCATTGATAACAATGATGGAACCTTTACTATAAACTATAGTGATGGCACCTCGTTTACTTCTTCCGATTTAACAGGACCGCAAGGACCGCAAGGTGAAATTGGTCCTCAGGGTATTCCCGGGGCTATCGGAGACAAAGGTGAAACCGGAGACAAAGGAGAAACTGGAGATAAAGGTAAAGTTGGAGATAAGGGAGAAACTGGAGACAAAGGAGAAACCGGAGACAAAGGCGAGACTGGAGACAAAGGAGAAGTTGGCGATAAAGGAGAAACCGGAGATAAAGGAGAAACCGGAGACAAAGGCGAGACTGGAGACAAAGGAGAAACCGGAGACAAAGGAGAAACCGGAGATAAAGGATTAACTGGTGATACCGGCGACTAAGGAGAAACCGGAGATAAAGGAGAAACCGGAGATAAAGGAGAAGTCGGTGACAAGGGTGAGGTCGGTGACAAGGGTGAGGTCGGTGACAAAGGCGAAACTGGTGACAAAGGGGAAACAGGAGACAAAGGACTCACTGGTGATACCGGAGATAAAGGTGAAACTGGTGACAAAGGCGAAACTGGTGACAAAGGACCAGATGGAGACAAAGGAGAAACTGGAGACAAAGGATTGACTGGTGATACCGGAGATAAAGGTGAAACCGGTGACAAAGGAGAAGTCGGTGATAAAGGTGAAACTGGTGACAAAGGACCAGATGGTGATAAAGGAGAAATCGGAGACAATGGATTAACTGGTGATACCGGAGATAAAGGGGAAGTTGGAGACAAAGGTGAGGTCGGTGACAAAGGCGAAACTGGAGACAAAGGATTGACCGGAGATAAAGGGGAAACCGGCGACAAAGGTGAAACGGGAGACAAAGGTGTAGTTGGCGACAAAGGCGAAACTGGAGACAAAGGTGAAACTGGTGACAAGGGTGAAATCGGAGATAAAGGCGAAACTGGTGACAAAGGTGAAGTTGGCGACAAAGGCGAAACTGGTGACAAAGGTGAAGTTGGTGATAAGGGTGAAACTGGTGACAAAGGGGAAACCGGTGATAAAGGTGTAGTTGGCGACAAAGGAGATACCGGAGACAAAGGAGATACCGGAGACAAAGGAGATACCGGTGATAAAGGAGAAGTTGGGGACAAAGGTGAAACCGGTGATACCGGCGACAAAGGTGAAACTGGTGACAAGGGAGAAACAGGAGATAAAGGATTAAACGGTGATAAAGGTGAAGTCGGAGACAAAGGGGAAACTGGTGACAAAGGGGAAACTGGTGACAAAGGATTAACTGGTGACAAAGGGGAAACCGGAGACAAAGGACTAACTGGTGATACCGGTGCAAAAGGACCAGATGGTGATAAAGGGTTAGAAGGAGACAAAGGCGAAACCGGTGACAAAGGACCAGATGGAGACAAAGGTGTAGTTGGCGACAAAGGCGAAACTGGAGACAAAGGAGAAACCGGAGATAAAGGTGAAGTCGGAGACAAAGGAGATGTTGGCGACAAAGGTGAAACTGGTGACAAGGGTGAAACTGGTGACAAAGGACTTACAGGCGATACCGGTGCAACAGGACCAGATGGTGATAAAGGGTTAGAAGGAGACAAAGGTGAAGTCGGAGATAAAGGCGAAACCGGAGACAAAGGATTAACAGGAGATAAAGGATTAACTGGTGATACGGGTGCAAAAGGACCAGATGGTGATAAAGGATTAAACGGTGATAAAGGTGAAGTCGGAGACAAAGGGGAAACTGGTGACAAAGGTGAAACCGGAGATAAAGGTGAAGTCGGTGATAAAGGGGAAGTCGGTGACAAAGGGGAAACCGGTGATAAAGGGGAAACCGGCGACAAAGGACTAACTGGTGATACCGGTGATAAAGGTGTAGTTGGTGACAAGGGTGAAGTCGGAGACAAAGGGGAAACGGGAGACAAAGGAGAAACTGGTGACAAAGGATTAACCGGTGACAAAGGATTAACTGGTGACAAGGGTGAAACTGGTGATAAAGGACCAGATGGTGATAAAGGATTAGAAGGTGACAAAGGTGAAGTTGGCGATAAGGGCGAAACTGGAGATAAAGGACTAACTGGCGATACCGGAGATAAAGGTGAAACTGGTGACAAGGGAGAAACAGGAGATAAAGGATTAAACGGTGATAAAGGTGAAGTCGGAGACAAAGGGGAAACTGGTGACAAAGGTGAAACCGGAGATAAAGGTGAAGTCGGTGATAAAGGGGAAATCGGTGACAAGGGAGAAACTGGTGACAAGGGAGAAGTTGGTGACAAAGGGGAAACCGGTGACAAAGGTGATGCAGGCGATGTGATAGCAGCAGAGGCCAACAACAGTATAACCACTGGCGCCAATGGTAGAGCATTTTTCGAAAGTCCAATCAAAGCTTTTGGGAAAATAGCAGCAGCTGGTTCCGTAACACGAGCAACAACTGGGGTTTCAGCAGCAAGGTTAAGTAGGGGTCGGTATCGGGTGACATTGCCTACAGGTGTAGTTTCAGATGCTAATTACATCATACAATTAACTCAACCTGGCAGAGGCGGTGCGGGCAATGATGACCCAGGAATTTCATACAGTAATCAAACCGCCACTAGTTTTGAAGTGATTATCGGAGATAATGATAACGGTGGAACCGACAGAAGCAGATTTGACTCCGAATTTATGTTTACAATTTTAGATTTATAACGATGTATAAAAAGATACTATTTTACACAATCCTTTTAAACTTCTGTGTTTCCAATGCACAGCTAGAAGGAAGCCTGCTAATGGGACTTACGAACGCTACCACAGCAGAAATGAATGCAACAACCAATCCTGTAGAAGGTTCAATACTTTACAATTCGGATGAAAACGAAGTCTTTGTTTATGACGGATCTCAGTGGAAAAGCACCGCAAGTAATGGTGTTCATTTAGGTTTTCTGATTATTAATAGTACGGGCAACCTAAATATTACCGGTATACCCTTTCAACCCTCTCAAGTTAGCTTTGTTGCACATGCGAACATAGAGTCGCTCAACATTAATAGCGATAATGGTTCTGGAAATAATTTCAACGGTATACCCAATGCGTTCGGAACCATGAACGGTTTTGCTCGGGATAACAACGGTGTAGTTACCCAACAGGTCATTTATGTTGGAGGAAACGGAACCTCTATCAACGATATTTCTCGATATGCTTCTAGTACAGAATGTATAGGCATACGATATAGTAATCAGAATGGTGATAATATAGGGATAACCTCCGCCAGTTTAAGTGCTTTTAATTCAGATGGTTTTACGCTAAATATTGGGAGTAACGCAGATAATCTAGTAGTACTATACCAAGCATATAGGTAAATAATAAAAATTTAAATTATATTTTAAATCAGTAATGAGTTTTAAAGAAATTACACCTTACCATCAATAAAATCGACCAAACTATGAGGTACATTGTTCCTTTTTTAACGGTTCTATTTTCTGGCTCTATTGGTTTGAGTCAAGATGCGGTACACAACTATGGTGCTATTCAGATACATGATACTGGCTTGGTAGGCTTTCACATGGACCTTATCAATGACGGTGCTTTTAACCAAAATCTTGGATTAGTAGGTTTTTACAACGATAATACACTAACCTTATCAGGCACCTCAAACCCTGTACTCTATGATGCAGAAATAGCAGTTGATAATGGTTTTTATATAGAAAACACCCTTGGCATCCTCAATAATGCCAATCTTGTTTCGGGAACAATATTCACGCCAAGAAGTTCGTATTCAACAAACCTAAGTTTTATAACTGATTCTTTTTACAATGGCGATAACAACAGCAATATGGTAGATGGGTATACCTCTATTCTTGGAAAGGATTCATTTACTTTTCCCATTGGCGAAAACGGTAAATTACGCCCTTTGACCATAGTTTCTGAAACTATAAACGATTATGCACGCAGCGCTTATTTTGATGAAGACCCTAACAATCCCAGTATTTTTGGCACTTCGTTTAATACAGACGAAGTAGAAAACCAATTCCTTTCTGTGAGCACGCAGGAATTTTGGCAATTGGAAGGAGAAATACCTTCAAAGGTCACATTGACTTGGGACGACCAAAGCGCTGTTAATTTATTGGCCGAGTTTATTACCGATTTAAAAGTTGTTGGATGGAACATAATGCTAAAACAATGGGATAATCTAGGAAATTCCGAGGTGGAAGGGAGCTTGTCCAGTGGAAGAATTACATCAGATACCTTTATTCCCAACAATTACGAAATTATTACTATTGGAGGTAACAACGACCTTCTAGAGACACTTGACAATATAAAATTGGACAACTACTATATGACCCCTAACGGAGACGGTATAAACGATAGGTTGGTCATTGAAGGAATTGAAAATTCCCCAAACAACACCTTACAAATCTTCAACAGATATGGCGTGTTAGTGTATAGCAAACAAAACTATCATGATGAATTCGAAGGAATATCCAATAGAGAAAGTGTTATATCACAAGGTTCTGGATTGGTATCAGGCATTTATTTCTATATTATAATCTTAAATGATTTAGAACAGAAACATCAAGGGTACCTCTATTTAACCTCCTATCAAAACTAATTTGTTAGTACAACATATCCAATGAAGCACTTAAAAAGAACGTAAAGCAAAATTAATTCTTTAATTTTAAAATCCGCTGTGGCACGTTCATTGAGTATTGACGTAGCTCACAAAGAATCATAAAAGTAAATCATGATGCAAAGAAGGTCATTTATAAAAAAAACAGGAGCTGCAGGGATTGCAATGTCCGTTTTCCCGGGAATTACCATAGGCCAAGAAACGGAGTACTCCATTGTTGAACTTATGGGGAAGACCGATATAGAATTATACGGAGAAGGTATTAACCTTAGAAAGGAGGCGCATGACGCGTTTCTTAAAATGAAAAAAGCGGCCTATTCCGATGGAATTGACCTCAAAATCGTTTCCAGTTATAGAAGTTTCCAACGCCAAGAGGTTATTTTTGAACGCAAATTTATGACCTATACTGAGGACGATGGTATGGAGCCCTTGGCGGCCATCGATAAAATTATTGAATATTCTACCATACCAGGCACTAGCAGACATCATTGGGGAACCGATATCGATGTCATAGATGGATACCCAAAAACGAGCGGAGACGTGCTCGTTCCCGAAAAATTTGGAGCAGGCGGTGTTTTTGAAAATTTTAAAAAATGGATGGACGAAAATGCCACCACCTATGACTTTCACTTGGTCTATACCGATGACCCAAAAAGGCGAGGCTTCAAATATGAGCCTTGGCACTACAGCTATGCTCCTATCTCCATCCCAATGTTAGAAGCGTTTAGAAGCAAGAACATTGTTCAATTACTTCAAATGGAAGAATTTTATGGTGCAGAACATTTTACCATTGGCTTCTTAAAAAATTACATTCAGAATAATATTTTGGACATCAATAGAAACCTTCTGTAACTCTTTTGTATATTGATGTTTATTACAGAACATCACTATTATGAGAAGAGGTAGTTGGAAAATCCGCATATTCATTGGCTTGGCCATTGTTGCCTTTGCATTCTTTCAAAAATGGAGCAATACAGAAACGAACCCTTACACGGGACGTTCACAGCATATCACCATGACCTCCGATCAGGAAATAGCGATAGGCCTTCAAAGCGCGCCGGAAATGGCACAGCAACATGGGGGACTTTATCCTGACGAACGGTTACAATCTTTTGTAGATGCCGTTGGCAATAAGCTGGTAAACAACAGCATAGCCAGGGATACACCTTATGAATATGATTTTCATTTATTGGCAGATGACCAGACCATAAACGCATTCGCATTACCGGGTGGCCAGTGTTTTATTACCTACGCACTTTTTTCGCAATTAAACGAAGCACAATTGGCCGGAGTATTGGGTCATGAAATTGGCCATGTTATTGGCAGACATTCGGCCGAACGCATTGCCGATAGCCAAACATGGCAAACCGCTACAATGGGTGCCACGGTAGGTGCTGGCGATTTAGGCAGTATTGTCGGAGGAATTGGACAGAATACGCTATTGAAAAACGGACGGGGCGATGAGCTTGAAAGTGACGAACTGGGCGTATTGTTTATGATACAGTCTGGTTACGATCCGTATGAGATGATCAAGGTCATGGAAATTCTGAAAACCGCAAGCGGACCCAACCGTACCCCCGAATTCCAAAGTACCCATCCAGATCCAGAAAATAGAATAGAAAAAATTGAGGAATCCATAGAAAAATACAGGAACCAGAGCTAAACGTTCAACGATCTTATTCGCTCTTAAACGGCACCTTAATTGAAAAGATAATTGCTTTTCGCTATATTTGGAATTCCCAAATTAAGAACACCATTTACATATTAGCCGTATAGCTGTGGGTATACAAACTGTGATACGTAGAACACATCACATTAACAACACTATATGGGAACACTATTACATTTTAAAAGTCTTTATACTGCCGCCTTCGAAAATTGCAAACCAGAAATTTTGGTGGTGATTTTAAAAATTTACTCCGTCTTTTGCGGATTAATGTTACTGATGGCTTTCTATGCTTTTGCGTATAGGGCCTATAATGGATTTGAATTTTAACGTTTGTACTCTTTTACCTGAACACTATAAGAGATTTTATTTAAAATTAAAAGCCCGCTATGCTTCACAAGCGGGCTTTTTTTTTTGAGAACTAAGCATTAGCATTTAATAGGGGTTCAACAAGTGAAACCCTTACCATTTGGAAAATCGGTCTATGAAACCATTAGTATAACCGCTCCTTTCCCTTACAGCATGGCTATTGGTTAACGCATCACCTCCGCCATTGTTGGTAATAAATCAAATAAAAAAGCCATATCAAATACTAGTTAAACTAAGCAATTCCCCCTATTTTTGAATGAATATTTTTTGACAAACGCAATGAATAAAAAAGTAATCTTAATGATTTTAGACGGTTGGGGAACCTCACCTGACCCTAAAGTTTCCGCTATTGACAATGCACATACGCCATATATAGACTCTCTGTACAAAAACTATCCCAACGCCGCTTTACGCACAGACGGTCTTAATGTTGGCCTCCCAGAGGGACAGATGGGAAACAGTGAGGTGGGCCATATGAACTTGGGTGCAGGCAGAATCGTATATCAAGAACTAACACGTATCAACTTGGCGGTTAAGAACAATACCTTAAAAGATGAAAAAGTTTTAGTAAATGCCTTTGATTACGCCAAAAAAAATAAAAAGAAAGTACATTTTTTGGGCTTGCTGAGTGATGGTGGGGTGCATTCCCATATAAATCATTTAAAAGGCTTGCTTACTGCGGCCAACGATAGCGATTTAACAGATGTGTTTGTGCATGCTTTTACCGATGGAAGGGATGTAGACCCAAAGTCGGGAGTTGGTTATGTTAAGGATTTACGGGAACACATGTCCAATACAGTAGGAAAAATCGCTACGGTTACCGGTAGATATTATGCAATGGACCGTGATAACCGCTGGGAGCGGGTCAAACTTGCCTATGATGGCATGGTCAAGGGTATTGGAACATCAACGGACAATATCATTCAAAGCCTAAAAGAAAACTATGCAAACGATATTACCGATGAGTTTATAAAACCGCTAGTCGCAAATAAACAGGGCTTAATAGCGGAAGATGATGTAATTATCTTCTTCAATTTTAGAACTGATCGCGGAAGAGAGCTGACCAATATGCTATCCCAAAACGATTTTCCAGAATACGATACAAAAAAACTGCCCTTGTATTACGTCACTATGACCAATTATGACGATAGTTTTAAGGGGATAAAGGTGGTTTTTAATAAGGATAATATAACGGATACGCTTGGTGAAATTCTTGCCAAAGCAGGAAAGAAACAAATACGCATTGCGGAAACGGAAAAATATCCACATGTTACTTTCTTTTTCTCCGGAGGACAGGAAGAACCTTTTGAAGGCGAAAGTCGAATTTTAAAGAACTCCCCTAAAGTCGCAACTTATGATTTAAAACCAGAAATGAGCGCTTTTGAATTGACCGATGCCTTGGTTGAAGATTTAAAAAAGCAGGAAGCTGATTTTGTCTGTCTTAACTTCGCCAATGGTGATATGGTGGGCCACACAGGAATCATGGAAGCAGCTATAAAAGCTTGTGAAGCAGTAGACAAATGTGTAAAGAACGTCATAGAAACAGGATTGGAAAATGGTTATTCTACCCTATTGATCGCAGATCACGGGAACTGTGAAACCATGATCAATCCAGATGGTTCGCCACATACCGCTCATACAACAAACCCAGTTCCCGTAATTCTAGTAGACCCAGATGCTACCGAAATTCATGATGGTGTTCTTGGTGATGTAGCTCCTACCATTTTAAAAATGATAGGGGTGGAACAACCTAAAACCATGACTTGTACCTCTTTAGTTTAAAGAGGAAAGGTGATAAAAAAGTATTGTTTTACCTTTGCAACCTATGATAAAAATTAAATCGGCAGAAGAAATTGAATTAATGCGCGAAAGCGCTTTAATCGTATCCAAAACATTAGGTATGTTGGCGGCCGAAGTTAAGCCTGGCGTAAGTACCCTTCATTTGGATGCGCTAGCCGAAACTTTTATTAGGGATCATGGCGGTGTTCCGGGATTCTTAGGTTTGTATGACTTTCCTAATTCTTTGTGCATGAGTCCAAACGCTCAGGTAGTACACGGTATTCCCAATAAAACGCCCTTACAAGAAGGCGACATAATTTCTATAGATTGCGGCGTACTCAAAAATGAATTCTATGGTGATCATGCCTATACGTTTGAAGTTGGCGAAGTAGCTGCTGAAACCAAAAAATTACTGGACGTTACCAAACAATCACTTTATGTCGGTATTCGTGAATTTAAGTTAGGCAATAGAGTTGGCGATGTTGGTTATGCCATTCAGAAATTTACCGAAGACCATGGTTACGGAGTCGTACGGGAATTGGTAGGACATGGACTAGGTAGAACCATGCACGAAGACCCTGAAATGCCCAATTATGGAAAACGTGGAAGAGGGAAAAAATTTGTAGAAGGTATGACCGTAGCCATCGAACCTATGACCAATTTAGGAACGAAAAGTATAAAGCAGTTAAAGGATGGATGGACTATTCTCACTGCTGACGGGAAACCCAGCGCACATTTTGAACACAACGTGGCCATAGTAAATGGCAAGCCCGAACTACTTTCTACCTTTAAGTACATTTATGATGTTTTAGGAATTGAAAGCAACGAGGAAGATGAATTTAGACAACAACCAGTACCGTCTTAGAGATTGTAACTAAATGAAGAAAATTTTTAGATTTTTTCTCAATGTTATTCCAAGACCGGTTCTCATAAAATTCAGTTATTTCGTAAGGCCTTTGTTTGCTTTTTGGTATAAAGGATCTACCTATATTGACCCTATAGATGGTAAAAAGTTTCGGAGCTTTCTTCCCTACGGCTATGAAAACCCTAGAGAAAATGTTCTTTCACCTTCAACCCTGTCCTTAGAAAGACACAGATTACTTTGGCTGTTTTTAAAAACGGAAACCAATTTTTTTACTGCAAACCTCAACGTTCTGCACTTTGCACCGGAACAAGCATTTTACAGTAAGTTCAAAAAACTAAAAAACTTGGTGTACACCACCACAGATCTTAATTCTCCTCTGGCAGATATAAAAGCAGATATCTGTAACCTTCCATTTAACAACGATAGCTACGACGTTATTCTCTGTAATCACGTATTAGAACACATACCGGACGATACCAAAGCCATGAAAGAGTTGTATCGTATTTTAAAACCCGGTGGATGGGGCATTTTTCAAGTTCCTCAAGAACTAAATCGAGAAAAAACCTTTCACGACGATAGCATTACCGACCAAAAGGAACGTGCCAAGATATTTGGGCAATACGATCACGTTCGCATATATGGTAGAGACTATTTTCAAAAACTCCGATCCGTTAGATTTGAAGTGGAAGAAGTAGATTATACCAAAACACTCACATCGGAGGAAGTTAATAGGTATAGACTGGCAAAAGGAGAAATTATACCGCTAGTAAAGAAACGATTACTCTAAGATTATTGTCTTAAATCCGTCTGTCATAAACTCCTGAACGTCACCCGCTGCATCTGCATATATAATATAAGCATCTAGACTTCTATCCGAGGCAATTATTTGCTTAGCCGAATCTAAGTTCATAGCCATGAATGCGGTGGCATATCCATCTGCGACTGCACAATTATTCGCTAAAACGGTGACTCCTAACGTAGTTGAATTTTTTGTAAAACCACTTATAGGATCAATGGTATGCACAAACTTCTCGCCTGTAGTTTCATCTACCCTGAATTTTCGATAATTCCCGGAAGAAGCTAAAGCTTTATTATTTAGATAAATAGCAATTTTCGATTCGCGTTGCAACTCGTTTTGAGGGTTATCTATACCTACCGCCCAAGGTTTGTTTTTTATGGTATTCTTTCCTTTACCAACTACTTCTCCACCGATTTCTATAAGGTAATTTTCAATATCCATACTATCCATAAAAACCGCAACCCTATCTATGGCATACCCCTTTGCAATTGCATTGAAGTCAAAATACATCCCTGAAATCTCTTTAGAAATTGTTCCTTTGGAAGTAATGGCTACCTTATCAAAACCTACGTATTGCAAGAGACTATCTACGGTGACGCTGTCCATGGCCATCTCTTTTCCGGGTCCAAAACCCCACGCATTAACCAACGTGCCCACTGTTGGGTCAAAATAGCCATTTGTTTTGGTATAAATTTCTTTTGAAAGTGTAAAGACATCCGTAAACATGTGATCTACCTGTACCGTGGTATCACCGCGATTAATTTTAGATATATCAGATTCCGGTATGTATGTGGATAAAGATTGATTAACAACCCTAAAAATGGAATCGATTTCCTGTTGATAGTCCAAAGGAGATTCGGATAAGTAAATAATACTGAAAGATGTCCCGAAAACCCCTCCGGTAGCTTGATTCCTTACCACTTCATTTTTACTCCCCTTACAAGAAAGCAACAACCCAACCATTACAAGAAAAAAGCCTTGTTTCATCACTTGATTTCTATTAAACCGTCATAATCAACGATGTATTCTTCATCTAAATAAACAGGTAAATTATAATCCTTGGAATTTACCAATCCTACTGGAGCATAAAACGTTCTTGCCTCAAACTTTAGGCCATGATCTCTCATTTTATTCAAATCGGAACGAAAAAACTCCATATCCTTGGGGTCACCAGGATAGCCTATACTCTTGACAACAACGAAATGTAGTTTCTTTTCTTTCGTACAAACAAACTGCGGATTTTTTTTCAACTCACTATTGACGGCCAAAAATTCGAAACCTGCTTCTTCTAGCTGTTTACCTACAATATTCATTGCTAAATTATGTAACTCTTGCTCTGTAAGGATATGCATTGTACTTATTTTTATTTACATGGTTTCTCTTAAAAACCACCTATAAAAAAACCGATATTATTCATATCGGTTTTTTTATCAAATCAACGTCTTTTTCTTCTATCAATGGTAAAACAACATCTGTTATCCTCCAAAATCATCAAAACGGATATGTTCGTCAGGTATACCGTAATCCTCGCCCATTTTCTGCACCGCTTTGTTCATCAAAGGAGGTCCGCAAAAATATAGTTCAATATCTTCTGGCGACTCGTGATGGTCCAAATAATTATCAATCACGCAATTGTGAATAAAGCCAACAAAACCATCACCTGGAGCATCTATAGACTCTTTAACTTTCCAATTATCCTCCTCCATGGGTTCGGAGAGCGCCAAATAAAACTTGAAGTTTGGAAACTCCTCTTCTAATTTGTAGAAGTGGTCTAAATAAAATAACTCCCGTTTAGAGCGACCACCGTACCAATACGATACTTTTCTATTTGTCTTTAATGTTTTAAACAGATGATATAAATGGGAACGCATTGGAGCCATTCCCGCACCACCACCTACATACAACATTTCGGCATCGGATTCATTGATGAAGAATTCGCCATAAGGTCCAGATATAACAACATCATCGCCCTCTTTTAATCCAAAGATATAAGAAGAAGCCACACCAGGGTTTACATCCATCCAACCATTTTTAGAACGATCCCATGGGGGTGTCGCAATACGTACATTCAACATAATCTCTCTCCCTTCTGCTGGGAAAGAAGCCATAGAATAAGCCCGCTCTACTGTTTCAGGGTTTTTCATTACCAATGGCCAAAGATTAAACTTATCCCATTCTGCCTTAAACTTATCTGGGGTATCGTGCTCTTCAGGGTGTGCCGTGATATCCATATCTGCGAACTTTACCTCACACTCCGGAATCTCTATCTGTATATAACCTCCGGCTTTGTACCCCATATCTTCAGGAATTTCAACTACAAATTCTTTAATAAATGAAGCAACATTATAATTACGAACTACTTTAGCCGGCCACTTTTTAATTCCGAAAACTTCTTCAGGAATGGTTATTTCCATATCCTGTTTTACTTTTACCTGACACGCTAAACGCGCTCCATGACTCAATTCACGTTTAGAAAAATGGGGTGTTTCAGTAGGAAGTGCTTCCCCTCCTCCAGAAAGAACGTGACATTCACATTGGATACATGTACCACCACCACCGCACGCTGAAGGTAAAAACACTTTCTGACCACCAAGTGTTGTAAGCAAAGTACTTCCTGAGGCTACTTCTATCTTCTTTTCTCCATTTATCGTAATGGTTACAGGTCCCGAAGGCGATAATTTTTGTTTGGTAAACAACAAAACAGCAACCAAAATCATCAATAGCACCAAAAATGCCACGACTGTAATCATTATTGTTCCACCCGTACTAGTAGCTAAAACCATCTTTTATTTATTTATATCGTTATAGGAAATCTCCTTTTCGTCTATTTCCTTTTTTTCTTCTTCTCTATCTTCAGCAAGTATATCGGTCTCTTTCAATTGCTGTGCACCCGCACTTTCAACCGCTACAGGAGCCTCTTCGCCTCCACCTGTTAACATACCTCCAAAGCTCTGGAAACCTATACCCATTAAGCCAGTGATTATAAACGTGATTCCCAGACCTCTCAAAGGAGCAGGTACGTTGGAATATCGAATTTTTTCACGTATGGCAGCAATAGCCAAAATAGCCAAAAACCAACCTATTCCAGAACTTACACCGTAATTCAATGCAAGACCAAAAGTTTCTATTTCTCTTGCCTGCATGAACAATGAACCACCTAAAATAGCGCAGTTTACCGCTATCAGAGGTAAAAATATACCTAGGGAATTATAAAGCGATGGAGAAAACTTCTCAACAATGATTTCTACCAACTGAACCATGGTAGCAATAGTTGCAATGAAGAGTATAAAGGATAGAAAACTTAAGTTGTAATCTGCATACTCCTCACCTAACCAAACTAAAGCGCCTTCTTGCAGCAAATATTTATCCAACAACCAGTTTAAAGGCACGGTAACCGCCAACACAAAAATAACAGCTGCTCCTAAACCCACCGCGGTAGCCACTTTCTTTGACACTGCCAAATAGGAACACATCCCTAGGAACACGGCAAATACCATGTTATCTATAAAAATCGATTTAAAAAAAAGTTCTATATGCTCTAACATAATTTCTTTGTATCTATTCGTTTAGTTTTCTTCTACCAATGCAGGGTTTCTTGAACGTTGTACCCAGATAATGATACCTACCACGATTAATGCCGCTGGGGGTATAATCATAAATCCGTTATTTTCATAACCAGTAGCATATAATCCTGTTTTCATAATCGGGTCACCTAACACAGGATATCCTAAAAGCGTTCCTGAGCCTAACAATTCCCTGAAAAAGCCAACTAAAATAAGGATTACTCCATATCCTAACGCATTACCGATACCGTCAAGAAAAGACTTCCATGGCCCATTTGCCAATGCAAATGCCTCAAAACGTCCCATGATAATACAGTTGGTAATAATTAAACCGATAAAAGCACCCAAGGTTTTACTGAGTTCATAAGCAAATGCTTTCAAAACTTGATCTACTATAATCACTAAGGTCGCAACAACAATCAGCTGAACGATAATTCTAATCTTAGAAGGAATAATATCCCGCATAAGGGAGATTACAACGTTTCCGACTCCCATAACAAAGATTACGGAAATGGCCATCACTATGGAGGCCTCCAACTCTGCGGTAATCGCTAGTGCGGAACAAATACCCAATACCTGAATGGTTATTGGATTGTTATCCGTTAACGGATCTAAAATTAAACTAGCGTCTTTTTTTGTAAGTAAGGCCATAGTTAATTAACTCTAATAGTTTCTAAATAATCTTTGTATAGGTTGACGCTCTCTTTAATCATCACTGCAACACCGTTTCCAGTAATGGTAGCTCCTGCAAGTGCGTCTACTTCATTATCCTCTTTGTCCTTGTTCAAGGGATCATTGTTCCCTTTTGCAACGGCAATACCTTCGTATTTTGTACCATCCAAGATACTCTCACCGGTAAAATCATCCATAAAGTAGCGCATTTTGATATTTGCTCCCAATCCGGCCGTTTCCCCTTTATGATCAAAATATACACCTTGCACCGTCATGGTTTCATCTAATGCGATATAGCCCCATATGGCATCCCATAGGCCTTTACCGTACATTGGAATGATATAAAAGTTCTTATTGTTTTTTTCTCCAATAAATAGCGGCAGTTGATAGGGCTCACCCTTTTTTTTGTTGGCAAGCTGCTTTTTTAAATCTATCAAATAGGCCTCTTCGCTTTGGGTTATTTTATCGCCTTCGATGACCAATTGCTCCTTAATGTAGTTCGTGAACTCACCTCCTACTCTATCCGTAGGTATAAAATTCACACTTCCTGCATCATCGCCATTTTCATTTACACCCATAGCATAAAGAATATTCTGTTGCTTGGCGAATCGTTCGTTTTCTTTAATGTTAGGCAATAAGCTCGAAGCTAAAAATGCCAAGATGGAACCGACTACTACAACCATAACGGCTGCAAAAATAACCGTATAACTATTTTTATCTGTATCTACTCCCATAATTAAACAGTTTCTGCTTTAAGTTCTTTTGCAGCGCTATCCGAATCCCTTGGAAGTACTACTGCATTTTTAAGTCTTTTCATTCTTCGCTTTACATTACCCTGAACTACGTAATGATCGATGGTAGGTGCAAATACGTTCATTAATAATATAGCCAAGAACACACCTTCTGGATAGGCAGGATTAAATACGCGTATCATTACAGAAATGAATCCGATGAAGAAACCATAAATCCATTTACCTTTATTGGTCTGCGATCCGGTAACCGGATCTGTAGCCATGTACACAATACCAAAGGCTAGACCACCTACTATAAGATGTTTCCAAAAATCAAAGCTCATTAGACCGTAAAACTTACTTGTTTCACCGACCCAACCCACTTCTACAACCTGATTGAACATGAGTCCCATTACCAAGGAGCCTATTACGGCACTCACCATAATCCTCCAGCTTGCGATTTTACTAAAAATCAAGAATAAACCACCTAACAAACATAAAAAAGCGGAAGTTTCACCTACAGATCCCGGAATAAACCCGAAGAACATATCGGAAACGCTATATTTTGCCGTCATGGCAGCTTCATTATTCTGCGCCAAATACCCTAATATCGTTTCTCCAGAAATAGCATCCACATTATCTGCACCTGCTAAAATTTGTTCGGCACGTTCACGCGCTTCATACACCCAAACCTTGTCACCACTCATCCAAGTAGGATAGGCAAAAAACAGAAAAGCTCTAATCGTCAAAGCGGGATTAAGAATATTCATGCCCGTACCGCCAAAAACCTCTTTCCCAATTACCACACCGAAAACAACAGCAACGGCAAGCATCCACAATGGCGTATCTACCGGCACGATTAGCGGCACTAACATTCCGGTAACCAAATATCCTTCCTCTACTTCATGCCCCTTAATTACAGCAAAAATGAATTCTACAATTAGTCCTACTCCGTAGGATACCACTACTAAGGGCAGTACTTTAATTATTCCGATCCAGAAGTTATCCCATGTGATAAAATGCTCTAAAACAGAAAAATTTTCTGGAAAACCATTCAATGCGGAATAGTGTTGATACCCGGCATTGAACATGGAAAATAATAGAATTGGAACCAAGGCCATAATTACCGTGTTCATGGTTCTTTTTAAGTCGTCGGCTCCTCTAACGTGCGACCCGGAGTGGGTCGTTTCGTTCGGAGAGAATAAAAAAGTATGAAAAGCATTGAAGGCAGGCGCCATCTTTTTGCCTTTATACTTCATTTTTAATTCGTGCATCGTGCTTTTTACGCTCATCTCTTATCCTATTTCTTGTTGTAATAAATCCAAACCTTCTCGTATAATCTGTTGATGGGGTTGCTTGGAAATGCAAACAAATTCCGTTAACGAAAAGTCTTCCGGGGCTACTTCGTAAAGACCCAATTGCTCCATTTCGTCCAAATCCTTCACCATACATGCTTTCAGCAATTGCATTGGAAAAATATCCATGGGGAAAACCTGCTCATATTGTCCAGTAACCACAAATGCCCTGTGCTCCCCATTAGTATTTGTAGTTAGGTCATATTTTTTCTTTGGTTGCATCCAAGAAAATGTAAGTGCCCTTGTGTTGGAAATTTTATTAAAAATGGGTTTGTTCCAACCAAAAAATTCATAGTCATCACCTTCCGGGATTACACTAACCGTACTATTATAAAAACCTAAACTACCGTCTGGTTTGCTTTTAGTACCGGTAAGCACATCACCATTGACAACTCGTATATTTTCTTCTGTTACACCACTCGCATACAAAAAAGTTGCGATTTCAGCACCTATCTTTGTAGTATAATATTTTGGAGCTTTTACACAAGACCCTACTAAGGCTACAGTCCTATCTGCATTAAATTTGCCTGTTAACAGAAATTCGCCAATGATTACTAGATCCTGGGGAGAAATTGTCCAAACCAATTCACCTTTATTAATTGGATCTATCTTATTTATCTGGGTTCCGACCAATCCTGCCGGATGTGGCCCGGAAACTTTATGCAACTCAATTCCTTTTAAAGAAGCCAAAGGAGAATCAACTGATTTACCAACAGAAACATGAACCTTCCCGGGCGTTAATTTTGTCAACGCTGTAATCGCAGCTTGCAATTCGGCTTCCTTACCCTTAAGTATATAATTGACATCCGCAGCCAAAGGCGCTGTCACATAGCCAGAAATAAAAATAGCTTTTGGAGTTGTGTCCGGATCTGCAATGATATCATAAGGCCGCTGTTTAATGAATGGCCAACATCCGCCCTTTAACCAGGCCGATTTAACCTCTTGTTTGGTAGCGTTGTCTACATCAAGAACAGGACTTACAGCAAATTCTTGCTCCTTGTCGGCCAAAATTTTGACTGACAATATACGCCTTCTTGCACCGCGCTCTATCTCTACCAACTCACCACTAACAGGGGACACAAAAAGCATGTCCTCAATATTTTTATTATAGAATATAGGCTCGCCAGCTTTGATTTCGGCTCCCTGCTTTACCAGCATCTTTGGTGTTACCCCGTGAAAATCATTAAGATTTATAGTATATACGTTACTAAGAGCCGCTTTTGCGGTGTCCAGTTCTGCAGCACCCACTAGATTAATATTCAAGCCTTTCTTAATTTGAATGTCTTTGGACATATATGGTGACCTTAGGTTAACAAAATTTGCAGCAAATTTACTACTAAAAGAAAAGTTTTCCCAATTATTAACTTATAATTTAGGCTTTATATCGATGTTAATTTATTAGGCATCCTTTTTGTTTACCTTTGAAATAAAATTTGCTTACAAATGCGCATATTGCTTAAACATATTGTATTCTTGCTTTTTGCCCAATCGGTTTTATGTCAAGTACAAGAGGAGGTAAATCCGCCTTCAAACATCAAATCCATTACATTTAAAGGACCTACCGAAGACCAGTTTCCAATAATTCAGATTGGCGAACCTATATACCTTGAATTTGACGATCTTTTAGCTAACGAACAAGACTACTACTATAAAATAGTACACTGCGATTATGATTGGACCCCATCTGACCTTCTTAAATCCCAATACTTAAAAGGAATGGACAACCAACGCATTATAAACTATGCAAATAGCTACAATACCTTAGAAACGTATTCCAACTACCAGCTTACCATTCCAAATGAAAATGTAAGTTTAAAGGTTACGGGAAACTATGTTCTTGAACTTTACAACAATAGTTATCAACTTCAATTCTCTAGACGTTTTATAGTTTACAAGAACTTAGTTAACGTGGGTGGCACAGTCAAACGATCACGAGATTTTAAATATCTGAACGAAAAGCAAGTGGTTCAAATTTCAATTAATTCCGGCAACTTTAGACTGGTCAACCCAAAGAAGGAAGTAAAAATAGCCTTGATACAAAACTATTATTGGCCCTCCACACTTTACAATATCCCTCCCCAATTCACTTTAGGAAACGAACTGGTATACAAATACGATCAAGAAACATCATTTTTTGGCGGTAACGAATACCTTCTTTTTGACACAAGTGATTTACGGGCCCCAAGTTCGCAAATTAGTAGAATAGACCTTACGGATATCTACAATCATTATTTATTTTCAGACAATTTTAGATATGACCAACCCTATACGTATTTTCCTGACGTGAACGGTGATTATAAGGTGCGAACGCTACAAGGCGATGATAATTCTAGAGAGGCAGAATACACCAACGTGCATTTTAGCCTACCGTATACAGATATATTGGCGTTAGACGATGTCTATATTTTTGGCAAGTACAACAACTACGCTTTGACCGAAGAAAATAAAATGACCTATAATGAGGATAATGGTATGATGGAAGCCACCATGAAACTTAAACAGGGGTTTTACAACTATAAATACGTTGTCAAAGGTGAAAATGAAACCATCAGACCTAATGATGTTGGAGGGAATTTTCACTTTACTGAGAATAATTATTTAATACTGGTTTACTACAGAGATTTTGGAGACATCTATGATAGTATTATCGGCGTAGGGTCGGCAAATTCGCGCACCATCACAAATTAGAAATGCAACTACATTAACAAGGCTATGGCTTTGGAATCAGAAAAGTAACAAGGCTATAAGTTTAAAATATTTGAGACATAAGTCGCTATAATAGTAAACATCCGTTACATATTACCCAAGGAGTTTTTCCAAATTATCCCAGTTAAATAGGTCTGAAAAATTGAATTTGTCAACACCACATTTTCGAAAATGAGAGATTTTTTTAGCACTGTAACAAGAAACTGTTTATCGTTTTGGCTTCTTAAAACTTAGGTGCAGATAAAACCTAAAAGAAGCAGGCTTAAAAATGCCACTATTACTGCACCCAAAGATCAGTCCAATGAATTTCAAAAAATCTACATTTCTCTACAATAGCATTCCTATCCAAGCTTCCTTTTACTAGCTTTTTCTTTTTTTCGGCGTCCTAAACACCTGTTTGACTGAACTATATCAGAAAAAATCATACGCTTGCCGATCATTCTATTATTAACTTTCCAAATTAATTTTTGTTAGTTATCTTGCTGCATGTAAGTTACTTAAATGATGGTATTTTTAGAGCAAAACGCTATGAATTTTTCTATGGATTTTTGTTATTTACCTCTTTAAGGTAATACATAATTCTTAGGGCCAAGTACGATTTTAAACTATTGTTAAATGAACTATTCTTAATGAAGTTTTCAGTATTTTAGCCTAAATTGATCTCTGTTTCTTTTAGCAAATAGTATTTTGATGTAAATAGGACAAAACTTATGACAACACAAGTAACAAAAGGAATAAAAATATCGGTCAACACAAATTTTGAAGGTACATTCTTCAAAAATTACAAGATGCATTACGCTTTTGGATATACCATAACTATAGAAAACCAAAGCAAGGATATTGTACAATTAACCTCACGTCATTGGAGAATCTATGATTCTTTAAATGAAGTGGAAACCTTGGATGGCGAAGGTGTTATTGGAAAAAAACCCGTAATTAATCCAGGGGAATCCCATACCTATAATTCTGGCTGCCTACTAACATCTCCTATAGGTGCTATGAGAGGCCATTATAATATGTCTAATTTTTCCACCAATGAAAAGTTTCGAGTTTACATTCCTACTTTTAAGTTTAGTGCTCCATTTGCGTTAAATTAACGCTGAGCACTCCTCTTAAATATTACCCATAACAAAAAACATTAAGTCAAATTACAATCAATAGGTATTGGTTTACAAATCAAATTTCACAAAGCTGATACGTACATTAAGTCACTATTAGAAGCAGCGATAACACTTAAATAACCATAATCGTTTTAAAGCTCTTCACTGATTACCATAAGATTTGACTGCTTCCTTTCCTCTTTTAATTCTCAGATACTAAGCTTACCTTTGTTGTCAATTTAATTTTTAAAATTCTTACAATGGGTAAAGGTTTTTTCCAAGTTCCAACAGCATTTAATGAACCAATAAATAGCTTTGCTCCCGGTAGTCCGGAGAGAGAAGCGGTTCTAAAACAATATAAAGAATATTTTAATGGTAGCGTAGACGTGCCAATGTACATTGGGTCTGAGGAAGTTCGAACGGGCAATACAAAACCAATGGCGCCTCCACATGACCATAAACATAGGGTTGGCACCTATCATATAGCCGAAAAGAAACATGTAAGTGAAGCTATTCAAAATTGTCTGGATTCACGAGAGGCATGGGCCAACCTTACATGGGAGCAGCGTGCGGCTATATTTATGAAAGCTGCGGAGCTACTTGCCGGCCCTTACAGGGCAAAAATAAATGCAGCCACGATGATAGCGCAATCCAAAACTGTTCATCAAGCAGAAATAGATGCAGCATGTGAGTTTATAGATTTTCTACGATTTAACGTAGAATACATGACCCAGATTTATGAAGAACAGCCAGACTCTGCCGAGGGGATTTGGAACCGCGTAGAATATAGACCTTTAGAGGGTTTTGTTTATGCTATTACCCCGTTCAATTTTACGGCCATTGCAGGAAATCTGCCTGCGAGCGCAGCTATGATGGGCAACGTCGTAGTTTGGAAACCTAGCGATAGTCAAATCTTCTCTGCCAAAGTAATCGTTGATGTATTTAAAGAAGCTGGCTTACCAGATGGCGTTATTAATGTTGTTTATGGCGACCCCATTATGATTACGGATACTGTACTTTCTAGTCCAGATTTCGCCGGGTTACACTTCACAGGTTCTACACACGTTTTCAAAGAATTATGGAAACAAATAGGAAACAACATCCATACCTATAAAACGTATCCTAGAATCGTTGGTGAAACAGGAGGCAAAGATTTTATCATAGCACATCCGTCTGCCAAACCTGCCCAAGTGGCAACGGCTATTGTTCGAGGTGCTTTTGAGTTCCAGGGACAAAAGTGCAGCGCGGCATCTAGGGTTTACCTGCCCAAGTCTTCATCGCAAGAGATTCTAGAACTGGTTAAAAAGGATATCACATCATTTAATTCACCTGGATCTCCGGCTGATCTATCCAATTTTATTACTGCCGTTATCCACGAAGGGTCTTTTGATAAATTAGCCAGCTATATAGACCAAGCTAAAAAGGATGACAACGCTGAGATTATAGCGGGCGGCAATTACGATAAATCTAAAGGTTATTTTATAGAACCAACAGTAATACTTACCACAGATCCTAAGTACACCACTATGGAAACAGAGCTTTTTGGACCAGTAGTAACTATTTATGTTTATGAAGACAACGATTGGAGCGAGACCCTTAAATTGGTAGATACGACTTCAGAATACGCGTTAACAGGGGCGGTACTTTCAAAAGACAGGTATGCTATCGATGAGGCTACCAAAGCACTTCAAAATTGCGCCGGAAACTTTTATATCAACGACAAGCCAACAGGCGCCGTAGTTGGACAACAGCCTTTTGGTGGAGCTAGAGCCTCGGGAACAAACGATAAAGCGGGATCAGCACAAAACTTATTGCGTTGGGTATCTCCAAGACTAATCAAAGAAACTTTCGTAACTCCTGAGGATTATAGATATCCGTTCTTAGGATAACTCACTGATTATAAAATTGCTAGAATAAAACACAATAGCAGTAATTTTAAGTACATTTAAAGGTTCCTAGGGATAGTCTCTAGGAACCTTTTCACATTAAACACCCAAATAAAATGAAAAAAATAATATTCGCCTTTTTACTTTTAACGGGGAGCCTAATAAGCTACAGTCAAGAAAATCTCGCGCAAACGACAATCCAAGCCGTGCTAGCAGGTAATCAAGCACAAGTTATTCAGTTAGCGGAAGCTTTTTCCGAAGAACAATACGAATGGAGACCTAGTGAAGGCGTAAGCTCCGTTGGAGAGGCACTTTTACACGTGGCAGGCGCAAACTATTATCTGGCATCTAAAATGGGGTTTGCCCCACCTGCAGATGTTGACATGATGGGCATAGGAAAAATCGTAGGAAAAGATAATATTATTGCTGCGTTAAAAAAGAGCAATACGTTTGCCCTTGAGACTATCGTGAAGGTAGAAAGTGCCCAACTTACCGACGAGGTGGACTTTGGATTTGCCAAAATGAATAAACTTGGCGGTCTTTTGGCTATGATGGAGCATAATGGCGAACATAAAGGGCAACTTATAGCCTACGCACGTTCAAACGGTGTTGTACCGCCATGGAGCGAGTAAAGAATACTAAACCCAATTTAAAAGGTGCCGTAAGCACCTTTTTTTCATTAGCTGTTAACTCAATTGAAACCGCACAACCCCTGTTGTAAAGTTGCATCTTTATTGAAATAAGTTGTAATGAAAAAGATTATTTTACTTCTCTGTTTTTGTACACTTATTTGCTGCACAAATGATAATACGGAAGTACCTGTAAATGAAGCTTCCGAAACGGAAAATCCAATAGATAATTTACCTTGGTTAAAAACTCTGATAAATGAATTTAAAGAAGACCAAAGCGACTTAGCAGGGTTCTTTTTTATCGAAATCGCCGAATACAGTGAGGAAACTATTTTTATGTCCAACAATTGTTGCCCAATTTGCGGTACTGTTGTACCAATTTATAACTGGAAAGGCGAATCCCTAGGGTTCTTAAATGACCAAATACCTGTAGAGAAAATTCGGAATTCTCGAATCATCTTTAAACGTAGCGATTATTCCTTTCAAAAATAAACAACGTTCATGCAGTGATTCCTATCCAATTCAGTTCAAATTTCAGGTTTTATCCTAAAAGAAAATTGAACGTGACATTCTTCGGAATATGACTTTATAACATCGTTAAAAACTTAAAAAACCTTTTAGCTTTAATACTCCTTATTTCCGTTAAACTGCAAAAATAATCACATCTAATTCTTAAACTTCAACGGCAAGTAAACCACGCTTTTTGTAGTAAAGAAGTCTTCCTTAAAATAATCCGATAATTGAAAAATCTCAGCAGTTCTGTATTCCTGTAATTCTTCGCTCAAATCGCCTCCTTTTAAGTACAGTATACCATTTCGGCGTGCATGTAAAGATTCTTTTTTGATTTTACCCTTTACCCAATGTACAAAAGTGGGCATTGTTGCCACTGCACGACTCACTATAAAATCAAATTGCTTAGAAACCTCCTCTACCCTGCTATTAATGGTTGTAACATTTGTGATTCCTAGTCCTTGCACTACTTCATCTACCACCTTAATTTTCTTGCCAATAGAATCTACAAGGGTAAAGTGAACATTAGGAAATAGAATAGCCAAAGGAATTCCAGGGAATCCACCACCTGTTCCTACATCAAGTATTTGCGCACCATCATTAAATTGCTGAATTTTAGCGATGCCCAAAGAATGCAATACATGTCTTAAATAGAGTTCATCTATATCTTTTCTGGAAACCACGTTTATCTTTTGGTTCCAATCTTTATATAACTCTTCCAAAAGAATAAATTGTGATTTTTGTTCTTTTGATAAATTGGGAAAATATTCAAATAGCCTTTGCATAGTCATTCGTATCTTTGTAAAAAAAACTAATTTTAGTATATTACCTTCGCAAAGATTCCGCTTTTAATCGAAGCTATCAAACTAATTGTAAATCAATTGCGTTATATTTAAAGAAAAGCTTAATATTTTATGGAAAAGAAAACCATTAGATTTCCTCGAAAAGACCCTGCACAATTTTTCAAAACCTTGAACGGGCGAGTGAACGATTACTTTAAAAAGAATGACATAAAAAAGACAGGGAACTGGCGGTTACATGTAAAAACCGTTATCATGTTCTCCCTGTTCTTGGCGCCGTATTTTCTCATTTTAACCTTAGGTCTTCCCAATTGGGCAAATCTGTTGCTCACCATTGTAATGGGTATAGGCATGGCAGGTGTTGGTATGAATGTGATGCATGACGGTAACCACGGTTCCTATTCCCGGAAAAAATGGGTTAACAAATTTATGGGTGGAAGTATTTATATACTTGCCGGCAATGTTTACAATTGGCAGGTACAGCATAACGTATTACACCATACCTATACCAACATTCATGAACACGATGAAGACATGGAGGCGGGTAGAATATTACGTTTCTCCAAACATACCCAGTGGAAAAAACATCATAAGTTTCAACATTTTTACTCCGTTTTTCTTTATGGATTATTAACGTTCAACTGGGCCATTACTACAGATTTTCAGCAGATGTATCGCTACATGAAAAGGAAATTATCTTATGGCAAATTGCCCAGTGCAGCTACCAATTGGACAACCCTACTTATTACTAAAATATTGTATGTAACTATTTGGATTGTCGTTCCGATGTTATTTTTAGATATTGCGTGGTATAAAATTCTATTGGGCTTCTTTGTTATGCACTATGTCGCAGGAGTTATTTTGAGCGTTGTCTTTCAATTGGCTCATATTGTAGATGATGCACAAACACCATTACCGGACGAAAGTGGTACTATGAAAAACACTTGGGCTATTCATCAATTATTTACTACGGTAAACTTTGGAACAAAGAACAAGGTCGTAAATTGGTTTACAGGTGGACTTAACCATCAAGTAGAACATCATATATTTCCAAACATCAGTCATGTTCACTACACAAAAATTTCAAAAATAGTAAAAGAAACCGCTAAGGAGTTTAATTTACCTTATAACGAATATAAAACCACTAGAAAAGCCATTATTTCTCACTTTACACATTTAAAGGAATTAGGGAAGCAACCTGCTTTACAAGCATAGGCTCCAATCAATCTTATATTAAAATAGCCCAATAAAAGTTTTGAGGAAAACTTTTATTGGGCTATTAATTTTAACACAATTCACAAACGATGTGCAAATAGTTAACAATCTATTTACTTTTCCGGTACCAAAGAATTCCAAATGTTTTAATTTTGTCTTGTATTTTAGTAATCACGGACAAGAATTTCTGTTGGACCGAAATAATTTCGGCATAAATACAGGGGAGAAAATAAAAATATATTCTTATGAGCAACCAACTATCGGATAAAATCAACAGCGTTACACCTTCCGCAACACTAGAAATGGCTGCAAAAGCCCGTGAATTACGAGCGGCCGGAAAAGATATTATTGGTTTAAGCCTTGGCGAACCCGATTTCAATACACCGGATTATATTAAAGAGGCAGCGATTCAAGCCGTGAACGATGACTACAATTCCTATACTCCAGTTGATGGATATGTTGATCTGAAAAATGCCATTATCACCAAGTTCAAGCGTGATAACGGTTTGCAGTACGAGCCGCCCCAGATTGTGGTATCTACCGGAGCAAAACAATCGCTTTATAATGTAGCTCAAGTAATTTTAAACAAAGGAGACGAAGTTATTTTACCCTGTCCTTACTGGGTAAGCTACGCAGATATAGTCAAATTGGCAGACGGCGTACCTGTAGAAGTCCCCACGACAATAGAGAGCGATTTTAAAATGACACCCGAACAACTGGAAGCTGCTATTACCCCTAAAACTAAAATGCTCTGGTACAGTTCACCCTGCAACCCTAGCGGCTCAATCTACAGCAAAGAAGAATTACGTGGTTTGGCGGACGTGTTACAGAAATACCCGCAAATAATTGTGGTTAGTGATGAGATTTATGAGCACATTAATTACGGTGTTACCGCACATGCGTCCATGGCCGAGTTCGCCGACATGTACGATCGTACTGTTACCGTGAATGGTGTAGCAAAAGCATTTGCGATGACCGGATGGCGTATTGGCTATATTGGCGCTCCAAGTTATATTGCAAGAGCATGCAATAAATTACAGGGACAAGTGACCAGCGGAGCAAACTGCATTGCCCAACGTGCGGTTATTACCGCTCTTACCGAATCACCTACCCGTATTAAATTTATGGTTGATGAGTTTAAAGTCCGACGGAAGTTAATCTTGGAACTTTTGAACAACATAGAAGGGTTTACCTGTAACGAACCAGAAGGTGCTTTCTATGTCTTCCCTGATGTGACCGCTTACTTTGGAAAAACTTTGAACGGAACCACCATTAATAACGCATCGGATTTCGCCATGTATTTATTGGAGTATGCCAATGTAGCAACCGTAACAGGGGATGCCTTTGGAAACGGTAATTGCATTCGCATCTCCTATGCTGCTTCAGAAAAGGAGATTCGAGAAGCTGTTTCACGCATTGAGACCGCATTAGGATAAAAATCTATTGTGAATTAAACGAAAGGTGCTGATAGTAATTTCTGCATACTTTTTAGTTGCAATAACTATTTTGAACCGTTGAAATCGCTTTTTTTGGTAACTAACATGGATTAAAAGCCGACTACAATTCATAGAAGAATTTTAACATAACATCATAATATTTCTACGATTCAGGAATGATCATTAGTAGAAAGGATTCTTTCTTTTATATTTTTAGCAAGCTTAAGTATTTAGCCTTAAACTTAGCGCCAATTTATCTAAACTTTTGGGCAAATTGTAAATAATGGACTATGCTAAATAAGTATCTACCCTTTCTCTTTCTAATTTGCAGCAGCTATTGCGGAGCTCAGGTCTTTGGCATTGTGGTAGACAAAAATAACCAACCACTCCCTTTTGTAAATATTTACATAGAGGAAACCCTAAACGGTACAACCACAAATGCAAATGGAGAGTATCAATTAATGTTACCTACAAACGGAGAACAGGTGGTGGTTTTTAAATATTTGGGGTATAAAACCGAAAAAAAATCCATTAACATAAAAGGGGACGATTATAAATTGGATATGACCATGACCGAAGAAGGTCTAAACCTTAATGAAGTTCAAATCGTAGCAAACTCCAATCCTGCAAATGGCATCATGAGAAATGTGATTGCCAAAAGAAAGGAACTAAGAGCTAAAATATCAAACTATAAAGTGAATTTTTATTCCAAGGGACTTATAAAAATAAAAAATGCCCCTGAACGTATTCTAGGTCAAGAATTAGGGGATCTTGGTGGTGGTTTGGATTCCACACGTACAGGTATACTTTATTTGTCAGAAACTATATCGGAGGTGGCTCGAAGCAAAGGAAAGTTAAACGAAAAGATAATAGCGTCAAAAGTAAGTGGTGACGATAACGGCTTTAGTTTTAACGCCGCATTGGATGTTAATTTTTCATTTTACGAAAATATGGTCGAATTGGGTAGTCAGTTGGTCTCACCTATTGCGGAAAACGCTTTTTCATATTACACCTATGAATTAGAGGGCACTTTTTACGATGAAGGAAATAGGCTTATCAATCAAATTAAAGTAAGTTCAAAACAGACTGATGACAAAACCTTCAACGGAACTATTTATATCGTAGAGGACGAATGGGAATTATATGCAGTAGACTTAAAGCTTACAGGGAAACAGGCTCAGATTGTTCCAGTGGATACTTTCAACATAAAGCAAAGTTTCAACTATTCCAAAAAGGATAAAATCTGGCTGAAAATGTTGCAAAGTTTTGATTTTGAATATAGCATATTAGGTTTTGAAGGAGCTGGAAGGTTTACTGCTGCTTACAAAGACTATAATTTGGAACCCAATTTTGTTAAAGGAGATTTTACCGCTGAAATCTTATCGTTCCAAGAAAATGCAAATAAAAAAGACAGTGTTTTCTGGGGGGCAAAAAGACCAGTACCCTTAACCGTTGAAGAATATGTAGATTATGAGCTAAAAGATAGCATACAAGTCATACGAAAAACACAGAAATACCTAGACTCTGTAGACGCTAAGAAAAATAGATTTAAACTTTCGTCCCTACTATTTGGCTACAGTTACGACAATACGTTTAAAGAAAAATATTACACTATTAGCACTCCCGTTGAAAACATTGCCTTTAATACCGTACAAGGATGGCATGGCTCCCTCGGGTTCAACTATCTAAAGCTTAACGAAGAAGAGGGGACGACATTTCAGTTAAATACGTCATTTAATTATGGGCTATCCGATAAAAGAGTGCGCCCAACAGCATCGATCTACTACCGCTTTAATACATTCTCCAGGCCCACATTACGATTGAAAATGGGAAACGAAGTGAAACAATTTAATAACGAAGAACCAATTACCCCTATTGGTAATACTATTACTTCGCTGTTCTTTGAACGTAACTTTGCGAAATTTTATGACCTCACTTTTATTAATTCCTCATACTCCGAAGAAATTACTAATGGAGTACTGGCAAACATCAACCTAGGTTTTGAGGAAAGAAAACCCCTCTTTAACACCACAGATTTTACATATATTGATAATGAGGACAGACAATACACCTCTAATAATCCTTTGGAGCCTGAAAATTTTGATAACGCGGCAATAGATGACCACACTATTTTAAAATTAGGCATAGATGTAAGAATTCGCTTTGGACAAAAGTATCTTAATTATCCTGATGGAAAATTCAATATCACAAACGAACTTTTTCCAACCCTATACCTTGGCTATGAAAAAGGGTTCGGATCCAGTATGGCAAAAAATCATTATGACCAGTTTAAAGCACGGCTAACCCAATCTTTTGATATAGCCAACAAAGGCGAATTTTCGTATAACTTTAGAGCCGGTGCATTTGCTAACCAAGGAGATATCTCATTTGTAGATTATCAGCATTTTAACGGAAACGAGTCCTATATCACAAGAAAGGATTATATGGAATCCTTTTTTTTACTTCCATATTATAACTTAAGTACTAATCAAGAATATGTAGAGGGACATGCAGAGCATAATTTCAAGGGGTTTATTATGAATAGAATCCCACTGCTAAAAAAATTGAATTCCCATTTGATTGTATCCAGTAAATTTTTAGCGATAACTAATAATCGTCCTTACTTAGAATTCGGAGTTTCCTTAGGCAATTTAGGCTGGAAAAAATTTAGGTTCCTTAGGGTAGGATATGCCCAAAGTTATTTTAACAATACCGTTGAACGAGGCCTTAACATAGGATTAATTTTTTGAGTATAATATTGTGGGTGTATACGCGAATATTCAAACGGCATTCTTATGGTTTACGTGCGCTTCCAAAAATAGGGGGTCAACAAAATAAGCACGGTAAAAAGCTCCAGTCTGCCTGCTAGCATTAAAAATCCGCACCACCATTTGGCCAAATCTGGTAAACTATTAAAATTACTTACCGGGTTTAGACTTCCCAATGCCGGACCCACATTGCCCAAAGACGAAGCGGCACCACCAATGGCAGACTCAAAGTCGAGACCCAAAAAACCAAGTACCATAGCCCCAATGATAAAAAGGAGCATATATAGGGCAAAGAAACCGACGATATTAAAAACAATATTCTCCTTTACAGTTTTATTGTTATACCGCACTGGTATTACCGCATTGGTGTGCAAGGTGCGCTTAAACTCCAAAATTCCATTTTTGATAATCAACAAGTGCCGCATCACTTTTATTCCTCCAGAAGTAGAACCTGCAGAACCTCCGATGAAGAAAAGGCCAAAAAAGAATATGGTTAAAAATGGTGTCCACTGTGTAAAATCAGCACTTACAAAACCAGTAGTCGTTACCACGGCGACCACCTGAAATAGCGCATGCCTAAAGGAGCTTTCGAATTGTCCCAGAATCATTGGATAACCAGGAGTCAATTCGCTAATATTTGCCTTAAAGTAAATAACCAAACCAGTCATAACTGTTGCCGCTACGATGAACAGAAAATAAAATTTGAATTCCTCATCCTTTAAAACTTTTTGTACTTTTCCTTTAAAAGCAAAATAACTTAATACAAAATTGGTTCCAGCCAAAAACATAAAAACAATGATAATATACTGTATCACTGGTTGATCGTTCCAATGGGCAACACTGGCGTTTTTGGTAGAAAAACCTCCGGTGGACAAAGTGGCGAGCGCATGGTTTACTGCATCGAAAAAGGACATTCCCGCCAACTTTAGCAATAGTGTCTCGGCTACCGTATAACCCACATAAATTAACCATAATCGCTTAGCAGTATCCGTAATTCTTGGATGTAATTTATCCGCACTAGGCCCTGGAGCTTCAGCGGTAAACAATTGCATACCCCCAATACCTAATAAGGGAAGAATAGCAATCGCCAAGACAATAATTCCCATACCTCCGATCCAATGTGTTAGGCTTCTCCAGATGAGAATCCCCTCCGGCATAGACTCTATATCATCCATGATAGATGCTCCTGTTGTAGTGTAACCGGAAATCGTTTCAAAAAAAGCATTGGTAATGTCAGGAATAGCTCCAGAGAATATATAGGGAAGCATTCCTGAAATAGACATCACTATCCAACCAAAAGTCACGATAATGTATCCTTCTTTTTTCTTGACCTCTTTACGATGGCCACGGGTATAATACATCGCAAAAACACCCGCAAACATGGTAGAAATTGAAGCTAAGGAAATACTTAACGCGGCTCCGTCTTTATACAATGCACTAACAACAGCAGCGATTAGCATAAAACCACCGTTGCACAAGAGCAAAAGGCCCATGATATGAAAAATAATCCTTGAGTTTAGGCGCATTTTAAAGGAACATTCGTTCTATTTTAGGTATTTCTTCGGGTAGGCAACACACCACGACCCTATCTCCGGCCTTAATTTCAAACCCACCAAGGGCAATAATTCCTTCACCATCCCGAACTACACCTCCAATGGTCGCTGACTTAGGAAAGTTAATATCCCTAATAACGGCACCTGTAACACGAGAGTCCTTTTTCACTATAAACTCCAATATCTCGGCGTTTAGATTGTTTAATCGCATCATCTCAACGACTTCGCCTCTTCTAACATGTCTAAAAATATTATTTGCCGCCAATAATTTTTTGTTGATTAAAGTGTCTATGCCTATGGAATGGGACAACTGAAAATAGTCCATGTTCTCTACCAATGCAATAGTCTTCTTAATGTGCTTGGACTTAGCGACCAAGCAAGACATAATATTGGTCTCAGAGTTTCCTGTAACGGCAATAAAAGCATCCATTGATTCTAGACTCTCCTCCTCTAAAAGCTCAACATTTCTTCCGTCTCCGTTAATCACCAATGCATTGGGTAAATCATCTGCTAAATCAAACGCCTTTTCCTTATTCTTTTCAATAAGCTTAACATTAAACTTGTTGTTACATAGATCTCTAGCAGTTTTGTAGCCAACCTTACTACCTCCCAAGATCATTACATTCTTTATCTCCTCTTTTTTCTTTCCGGTAAGTTTATAAAGTTCGTCCACGCCTTCTTTTACCGTGATAAAATGCACTTGATCCCCTTCCTTAAAAACAGTATCCCCTCTCGGGATGACGGTGTATTGTGTTCCCATTCGCTGCAACGCAATGGGCATAAAGTGAAGTTCGGAAAAAATAGTAGCCGCTTCTTTGACCATCTTGCCCACAAAAGGAGCTGATTTTGGCAAGGAAACCCCTACCATAATCAATTTGCCTTCATCAAACTCGAACGTATCGTTAAAGGCAGATTTATTTAACAGTTGTTGAATCTCCGCCGCGGCCAACTCCTCTGGCGAAATCAACTCATCTATTCCCAATTCCGAGAATTTAAGCAACTCTTTGTTGTCCACAAACTCGGTATTGGAAATCCTAGCAATTGTTTGCTTGCAGCCCAATTGCTTTGCCAACATACATAGCGTAATATTAGTGGTTTCCGAGGAAGTTACCCCAATGACCAAATCGGAGTCTTCTACTCGTGCGTCCCTTAGTACAGAAATGGATGTTGCATCACCCTTTAAAACCCGGATATCCAAATGATTATCTGCATATGCAAGACTCTCCTTGTGCGTATCTATCAACGTGATGTTCTGCGATTCGTATGAAAGTAGTTTAGCTAAATGAAATCCTACCTCACCTGCTCCTGCAATTATAATCTTCATTTAAATTCTTCGATTACCTATTTGTAGTTTGTCTTGAACGTTCGATCGTCAACAGTTATATCGATTTTATGTAAAGCGTTCAATGAACTAGGCTCATATTATCGTGTAAAATTACATAATTTTATTAGGTTAGCCTTTTTTTTAGCATTTTTAACCTACAGCTACTTCGGGGTCTTAAACTAGGAATTTACCAGACTCTATTTTACTAAATTGTATCTTTGCAAAAAACTATTGTTATGCCCGAAAAGGTTACCCCGTATAAAGATTCTGATCTTGGTAAAAAAGAACAGGTCACTAAAATGTTTGACACTATTTCAAAAGACTATGATGGTTTAAACCGTGTCATTTCCTTTGGAATAGATATTAAATGGAGAAAAAGAGTAGTGGCATTACTTAAAAAAGAAGCACCTGAAACTATATTGGACATAGCTACGGGCACGGGAGATCTTGCTATTGCCTTGGTAAAAACAGGTGCAAAAAAAATAGTGGGTCTAGATATTTCTCCCGGCATGTTGGAGGTAGGCAAAGATAAAATCAAACACAAAAACTTAGATACCACTATAGAAATGGTGGTGGGCGATAGTGAAAAGCTATCTTTTGCAGACAATTCATTTGATGCGGTTACCGTATCCTTTGGCGTACGAAACTTTGAAACCTTAGAAACCGGACTTTCAGAAATTCTACGTGTACTTAAACCAAAAGGATCTTTAGTAATTCTTGAAACCTCGGTACCTACAAAAACACCCTTTAAACAAGGCTATCACATGTATACGAAACACGCGCTACCGCTTATAGGAAAGTTATTCTCAAAAGATAATTCCGCTTATGGATATTTAAGTGAATCTGCCGCCGTTTTTCCGCATGGTGAAATCTTCAACAATATTTTACGTAAAATTGGGTTTATAGATGTAACTAATAGGCCTCAAACATTTGGGGTAGCATCGATATATGTTGCTAAAAAAGCGTAGGCTATTCACTTTAGAAATACGTTAAATTTTAGCCGTAACCCATGTAGGATTTTAGTAATTAGGCGTAGATGAAGAAATGGATTTTAATAGGTATTGTAGTATTGTTTAGAGTTCAAGGAACCAATGCCCAATTTAACGAAAGACCCGTTCTAAATAAGGAAAACGAGGATAAGAAGTTCCTTAATTATGGTTATTTCTTAGGTTTTAATCAATATGATTTCAAATTTGATTATATCGATAACGAGCCGGATATTCTTACCACAAAAACATTAGGATTTAATGTAGGCCTCATAGGCGAAATGCGTTTGAACGAATTCTTAGATCTAAGATTAGAACCAGGTTTACATTATACTTCTAGAACAATTGGATTTCCTGGTTTTGATGAAGAGCGAGACGCCTTAAGAGAAGTAAAATCCACATACATTAATTTCCCTCTCCTGCTCAAAGCGAGTACAAGAAGGATAGGAAATTGGAAGCCGTTTATTATTGGAGGAGGCTCCATGTCCTTAAACTTAGGAAGTAACGAGGATAGCTTAGATGATAATTCTGCCGGCACTTTTCGTATGACAAAGTGGGTCTACAATTACGAGCTGGGTTTTGGTATTGACTTTTACCTAGAATATTTTAAGTTTAGCCCTTCCATCCGTGGTGTGTTTGCACTAACAGATGAATTAGTTCGAGACAATGACCCTAACAGCCCGTGGACGGGAAATATCGATGCCATGAGAACGCGAGGTATTTTTGTAAACTTCACTTTTGAATAACATACTTATCCTTGGCGACGTATTTCATTTAATAAAATAGCGGATGCTGTACCTACGTTAAGGCTTTCGGCTGTTGACTCACCATGTTGGGGTATGGAAATACTATAGTCGCAACGTTCTTTCAAAGCCAAAGAAATGCCACTACCTTCATTACCCATAACTAGAACTCCGTTTTTTGGCAACTCTCTTGTGTAAACCGATGTGCCGTCCATAAAAGACCCATAAACCGGTAAGGGATTACCTTTTAAAAAAGTTATTAAATCCTCATATACGATGTTTACTCTGGCAATAGAACCCATAGTCGCCTGCAAAACCTTTGGATTATAGCAATCTACCGTATCGGTAGAACATACCAAATTCGCAATTCCGTACCAGTCGCATAATCTAATAATTGTACCTAAATTGCCAGGATCTTGAACCCCGTCCAAAAGCACAATCCAATCTGTAAAAACGACAGATTCTGGGGTTGGTATATGAAATACGCCTAACGCCCCGTTGGGATTTTTTAGAGCGCTCATTTGACTTAGTTCTTTTGACGTAACCAATTGAATTTCGTTATGCTTTACACTAAGTTCCAAGGAGCCAGAACAATATATTTTATATGGGACAATCCTGGAATTCAGAAGTTCTTCTAACGCCTTTTTACCCTCAATAACAAACAGCCCATGTTCATTTCGGTACTTTTTTTGCTGTAAGCTTTTTATTAGTTTCAATTCACTTTTAACAACCATTCAAATACTGTATTTTTGATTTCTATGAACACGGCACTATGCTTTAAAAACAACATAGCTAAAATAAGCTTATTCTCGCTTCTGGCAATGGTTGTGCTGTCATGTAATTCATTAAAAAAAGTTGATGCCGATGAATATTTGGTTATAAAAAACGAATTAATTGTAGATTCCCTGGAAGTAAACAATGAAGCCATAGAAAGCCTAATTTACCAAAAACCCAATGCCGCACTTTTAGGCTACCCATTGCGGCTTAATCTATACAATCTGGCCAAGGAAAATCCAGATTCCCTATACCAGTCTTGGCTACATAAGAAACCCAATAGAAAAGAGCGACTCACAAAGATTCTTTCCGCAAAACAAGTAGAACGCTTGGGAGAATCCTTTTTAGTCTCGGGAATGAGCAATTGGCTAAAAGATATAGGAGAAGCACCGGTGATACTGGACACTTCCAGAACGCGAAGAAGTCTTCAGCGGTTAAGTTCCTATTATTACGATAGAGGATATTTTAACAATAACACAAACTACAGCATAGATTCTACCGGTCGCAAGCAAAAAGTGACCGTAGCCTATAATATTTCACTAGGAAAACCTTTTTTAGTAGATTCTATTTCCAATGAAATATCTTCCAAGGCAATAGACTCCCTATACTTTATAAACGCAGGGGAATCCTTGATTAAAAAAGGGCAACAATTTGATCGAGATATTTTCAACGCAGAACGAGAGCGGCTTACCGCCATTTTCAGAAACAATGGTATTCGTAATTTCCAAGAAAGTTCCATCACCTTTGATATCGCTAGAGATACCGTAGAAATTGAGGATGATCAAAAAATGAACATCGTATTGAACATTGGGGATTTAAAAAAACGAGGTGAAAACGTAGTAACTACCGAACCCTATAAAGTTGAAAGATTAAACAACATTGACATCTATACCAATTACCTTTCCGCTGCGGGGAAAGACTCTGTAAAAACAATAAATTACGGAGATTATACCATTCACTATTCCGGTAAATTTCAAATAAAACCTAAGACCTTGGCGAATGCCATTTTCTTTAAAAAAGGAAACATCTATAGAGACTTGGATAAAATTAGAACTGCAAGACAGTTGAACAGCCTAAATATTTTTAAATACCCTAGTATTATACCGGAGGTAGATAGCAGTGGCACCAACATTAACTACAACATATACCTTGCCCCCAAAACCAAATACTCCTTAGGAACCAACTTTGACATTAGTAGGTCCAACATTAGAAGGCTAGGTATTGGACTCAACGCATCCCTGTTAATAAGAAACATTTTTAAAGGAGCGGAAAACTTAAGTATTTCCGCTGATGGCACCTTTGGCCTTTTAAGTAGTCCATCTTTTCAAGAAGATTTTTTCTCGGAGGTAGGAGCCGACATCACATTGGATTTTCCTAGAATCTGGTTTCCTTTCGTAACCACTTCAACGCTAATACCTAACTATACCTTACCACAAACAAGGATTGCTATTGGTACAAGTTTTCAAAGAAATATTGGTTTGGACAAACAAACCTTAAATAGTGTATTGAGCTATAACTGGACACCTTCAGAATTTAAAAAGCATAGCATTGAACTATTGAATGTTCAGTATGTACGAAACGTAAATAGCAATCGCTTTTTTAATGTATATCAGAATACATATAACATACTAAATGACATAGCTACAGAAAATGCTGCAGTCGTAAATCCCCTTTATTTTAACGACCAAGGAAACCTTACTACTCCTATAGAATCAACTGACCCTGATAATATAGGTACAGATAATTTTATAGATGATGTACTTAGAGGGACTATACCAACTGGCGGAAACGGCTTAACATTGGAGGAGTTCAACGAGGTTGCAAGCATTAACGAAAGAGAGCAACGCTTAACGGAAAACAACTTAATTTTCACCACCAACTATACCTTGAACAAAAACAACCGTAACGGAGTAACCGATAATAATTTTTATCAATTTAGATTTAGACTGGAAAGTGCCGGTAATTTGCTATCCAGCCTTTCCAGTATTATTCCGTTCAACGAAAAAGACGACCAGCTTTTAGTTTTCAATGTTCCTTTTTCACAGTATATAAAAACGGAGTTCGACTATGTAAAATACTGGGACCTATCTCGTTCCAATGTATTGGCCGCAAGAACATTCTTTGGCATTGCTATCCCCTATGGCAACTCCAACAACATACCCTTTGTACGTAGTTACTTTGGTGGGGGTTCTAATGATAACCGAGCCTGGTTCCCTTATTCCCTAGGACCAGGAAGAACTTCTGCGGTGAACGATTTTAACGAAGCAAACCTAAAACTAGCCCTTAACTTAGAATACCGTTTCCCCATAGCTGGGGACATCAAAGGTGCCATTTTTGCCGACGCCGGTAATATTTGGAATGTTTTTGATGATGTAGAAGACCCAGACGCCACCTTCAATGGCTTGGATTCTTTACAGGATATTGCTTTGGGAACCGGATTTGGCCTCCGTTACGACTTCACCTATTTTCTATTTCGACTAGACTTAGGTTTTAAGACCTATAATCCTGCTGAAGTGCAGTCCAAAAGATGGTTCAGGACCTATAATTTTTCTAATTCTGTACTGCAAATAGGGATTAACTATCCTTTCTAAGTCTAATTGTTTTGTTACTTTTGTTACTTAACTTTTAGAAAACTAAAGACCAAAAGATTATGGCTCATACAATAAAACCGGGAGTTGCTACCGGAGATCAAGTCCAGGATATATTCAATTACGCAAAAGAAAAAGGTTTTGCATTGCCGGCGGTTAACGTCATTGGCTCTAATACCATAAACGGTGTACTAGAAACCGCTGCTAGTTTAAACGCCCCTGTTATTATACAGTTTTCTAACGGAGGCGCACAATTCAATGCAGGAAAGGGATTGTCGAACGAAGGCCAAAATGCAGCGATTCAAGGAGCCATTGCAGGTGCAAAACACGTGCACCAATTGGCAGAAGCTTACGGAGCTACAGTTATATTACATACAGATCACTGTGCCAAGAAGTTATTGCCATGGATCGATGGTTTATTGGATGCCAGCGAAAAACACTTTGCAGAAACTGGAAAATCCTTATTCAGCTCGCACATGATCGATTTGTCAGAAGAGCCTTTGGAAGAAAACATTGAAATCTGTAAAGGATACTTGGAGCGCATGAGTAAAATGGAGATGACCCTAGAAATAGAATTGGGAATTACAGGCGGAGAAGAGGACGGTGTAGATAATTCAGATGTAGACGATTCCAAACTATACACGCAACCAGAGGAAGTGGCATACGCTTATGAGGAACTTTCCAAGGTTAGCCCAAGATTTACCGTTGCTGCTGCTTTCGGCAACGTACATGGTGTCTACAAGCCAGGCAATGTTAAACTTACCCCTAAGATTTTATTGAATTCTCAGGAATATATTTCGAAAAAGTACGGCGTAGAACACAACCATATCGATTTTGTATTCCATGGTGGCTCTGGGTCAACAGTGGAAGAAATTAGGGAAGGTATCAGCTACGGTGTGATTAAAATGAATATCGACACTGATCTTCAATATGCATTTTTGTCGGGTGTTAGGGATTATGTACAAGACAACAAAGATTTTTTACAAACACAAATAGGAAACCCGAAAGGTGCAGACGAACCAAATAAAAAATACTATGATCCAAGAGTATGGCTTCGTAGCGGTGAAACTACGTTTGTTGAGCGGTTAAAAAAGGCCTTCGAAGACTTGAACAACGTTAATACCCTATAATTTTGAAGAACTAACTCTTAATATGGAAAACATGACGGCTTGGTTTAAAAGAAAAGAAAAAGGAATACAAACCTCTACCGAGGAGAAAAAAGACACTCCAAAAGGGCTTTGGTACAAGTCCCCTACCGGTAAAATCGTAGAATCCGATGATCTTGCTAAAAATTTCTATGTAAGCCCAGAAGACGATTATCACGTGCGTATCGGAAGTAAAGAATATTTTGAAATCCTTTTTGACAACAATAAGTTTACCGAACTGGATGCCAAACTTTCTTCCAAAGACCCCTTAAAATTCGAGGATACCAAAAAGTACGGAGATAGACTTAAAGCGGCCCAGAAAAAAACGGGACTGAAAGATGCCGTTAGGACCGGCTTTGGAAAATCTTTAGGGAAGGTTATTGTTATATGTTGCATGGATTTCAGTTTCATCGGCGGCTCTATGGGGAGCGTTGTTGGAGAAAAAATCGCAAGAGGTATAGACCACGCCATTAAAAAGAAGGTGCCTTTTGTAATGATTTCAAAATCTGGTGGCGCACGTATGATGGAAGCTGCACTTTCTTTAATGCAATTGGCAAAAACTTCTGTAAAACTGGCTCAGCTAGCCGAAGCTGGCCTACCTTACATTTCACTTTGCACAGACCCAACTACCGGCGGCACAACAGCCTCTTATGCTATGCTAGGTGATATTAATATTGCGGAACCTGGTGCCCTGATCGGATTTGCAGGTCCGCGTATTGTAAAGGATACTACAGGAAAAGATTTACCAGAAGGGTTTCAATCTTCAGAGTTTTTGTTGGAGCATGGTTTCTTGGATTTCATCACACACCGTAGAGAGTTAAAGAAAAAGATAAATCTATATGTTGATTTAATACAGAATATTCCCGTTCGCGTGGAAGAAGTTAAATCCGCTTAAAAATTTATTCGGATCCGTATTATTGATATGAATCTCAAAATGGCCCACCACAGTTTGAAAAAGTCACAGGTATAATCTCCGACAAAAACTAGTGCCGAAAACAAATAGGTGTAAATTGCGATAAAATTGAGGAACAAGTAGTATCTTTGCAGCCTGTTTGAAAATCAATCAGATACATAAAAATCATTAATACTAATATTAGCATGTATTTAACAAAAGAAGTAAAAGCCGAAATCTTTAAGAAATACGGCGGAAAAGCGGAGAACACCGGTTCTACAGAAGGTCAAATTGCATTGTTTACGCACCGTATCAACCATTTGACAGGTCACTTGAAAAAAAACCATAAAGATTACAACACAGAGCGTTCCTTGGTAAAACTTGTGGGTAAAAGAAGAAGTCTTTTAGATTACATGATAAAGAACGATATTGTGAAGTATCGTGAGCTTATCAAAGAATTGAATATTAGAAAATAATATACGTAGAGGGAGGCCTAGCTTCCCTCTTTTTATTTAGTCGAACTTGGTTCGGATATAAAATTTCAAAGTCCTGAAATCACATACCTACTATGTGGTTGGCAAAATTAAAAGCTGCACACAGTTTTTCATTGGTCAAGTGCTAAAAGCACATACAACAACACAACCTTCTGGCCTCAACAACCAGTTGACCATTGTTTAACAAAATCCCGAGGGTTCGGGTAAAAATCAATTTTATGATTCCAAAAGTATTTAAAGAGGTCATAGACCTTGGTGACGGTAGGGAAATTTCTATCGAAACCGGAAAATTAGCAAAACAGGCACATGGTTCTGTTGTTGTTCAATCTGGAAAATGTATGCTATTGTGTACAGTAGTTTCCAACTACGAGCAAAAAGATTTAGATTTTCTTCCCCTTACGGTAGATTATCGAGAAAAATTCGCCGCTGCAGGTCGCTACCCAGGTGGTTTCTTCAAAAGAGAAGCGAGACCTAGTGATGGTGAAGTATTGACGATGCGTTTGGTAGATCGTGTTTTACGTCCACTTTTCCCAAAAGATTATCACTCTGAAACACAGGTGATGATTCAATTAATGTCACATGACGATGATGTTATGCCAGATGCCATGGCCGGTTTGGCAGCATCTGCAGCAATTCAATTATCGGATTTTCCATTTGAATGTGCTATTTCAGAAGCAAGGGTTGGTCGTGTTAATGGAGAGTTTGTTATTAACCCAACCAGAGCGCAGTTAGCAGAATCCGATATCGATATGATGATTGGTGCTTCCGCCGATTCTGTAATGATGGTTGAAGGTGAGATGGACGAGATTTCCGAAGAAGAAATGGCAGAGGCCATCAAATTTGCACATGAGGCCATCAAGATCCAATGTGCCGCTCAATTACGTTTAGCTGAAGCTTTCGGTAAGAAAGAAGTTCGCGAATATCCAGAGGAGCGTTCAGATGAAGACCTTGCAAAAAAAGTGCACGATATGGCTTATGATAAAGTATACGCCATCGCAAAAGCAGGTTCTGCAAAGCACGAAAGAAGCTCAGCCTTCAATGAAATCAAAGAAGAAATAAAAGCTACTTTTTCCGAAGAAGAATTAGCCGATTTTGGAGGATTAGTTTCTAAATATTATAGACAAGCAGAAAAAGCAGCTATTCGTGACCTCACCTTAAATGAAGGGTTACGTTTAGATGGCCGAAAGACAGATGAGATTCGCCCTATCTGGTGTGAAATCGATTATTTACCGTCTACACACGGTTCTGCTATCTTTACCCGTGGGGAAACACAAGCATTAGCAACTGTAACCTTGGGTACTTCTAGAGACGCCAATAAAATAGACATGCCATCTCACGAAGGTGAAGAAAATTTCTATTTACATTATAACTTTCCTCCTTTTTGTACGGGTGAAGCACGACCAATTCGTGGAACATCTCGTAGAGAAGTAGGTCATGGTAACTTGGCACAACGTGCATTAAAAGGTATGGTGCCAGATGATTGCCCATATACGGTTCGTGTAGTATCAGAAGTATTGGAGTCTAACGGTTCTTCTTCTATGGCTACCGTTTGTTCCGGCACCATGGCAATGATGGATGCCGGTGTTCAATTAAAGCGACCTGTTTCAGGTATTGCGATGGGATTGATATCTGATGCAGCATCTGGAAAATATGCCGTTCTTTCCGATATCTTGGGTGATGAAGATCACTTAGGTGATATGGATTTTAAAGTAACCGGTACCTCAGAAGGTATTACCGCCTGCCAAATGGATATTAAGGTAAAAGGATTGTCTTACGAGATTTTGGTAAATGCGTTACAACAAGCAAGAAATGGTCGTTTACACATCCTTGAAAAGTTAACGGATACGATTGCCGAACCAGCTGCGGATGTGAAACCACATTCCCCGAAAATGGTAACACGTACCATTCCTAACGAATTCATTGGAGCGCTTATTGGACCTGGTGGAAAAGTCATTCAAGAACTTCAAAAAGAAACCGGAACAACTATCGTTATTAACGAAGATCCTGTTACCGAAGAAGGTATTGTTGAAATTTTGGGTACGGACCAAGATGGAATTGATGCGGTTTTGAGCAAAATAGATGCTTTGATGTTCAAACCCCAAATGAATGAAGCCTACAAGGTCAAAGTGATTAAAATGTTAGATTTTGGTGCCGTTGTAGAATATCTTGATGCCCCTGGCAATGAGACCTTGTTACACGTATCCGAATTAGCTTGGGAACGCACAGAAAACGTAAGCGATGTGGTTAATATGGGTGACGAATTCGAAGTGAAGTATTTAGGCACTGATCCAAGAACCCGTAAAGAGAAGGTTTCTCGTAAAGCACTTTTGCCAAAGCCTGAAGGTTTTGTAGAAAGGCCTCCTCGTAAAAGCAACGATAGAGATCGTGGGCGTGGAAGAGACGATAGAAACAGAGATCGCAAACCCAGAAGAGACTAGGTTCTTTTCAAAGTCAAATCAAAAGCCTCAACGTAATTGTTGAGGCTTTTTTTGTGTTGTTCATCGTTAAAATCATCTTTTTCTTATCCATTTGTAACATTTCGTAAATATTTACGTATAAGTATATGCAGTCTATGCAAATTGAACTTAATTTACTTTAATGAGACAGCTTAAGATTACAAAACAGGTTACCAACAGGGAAACCGCATCTTTGGACAAGTACTTACAAGAAATTGGAAAAGTGGACTTGATTACTGCAGATGAAGAAGTAGAATTGGCACAACGTATCAAGGCAGGCGACCAGATCGCTCTTGAAAAACTAACAAAGGCCAATCTCCGATTCGTAGTATCGGTTGCCAAGCAGTACCAAAACCAAGGACTTACTTTACCGGATTTGATTAACGAGGGCAACCTTGGTCTGATCAAAGCTGCACAGCGTTTTGACGAAACGCGGGGATTTAAATTTATCTCCTATGCCGTATGGTGGATCCGTCAATCTATATTACAGGCATTGGCAGAACAATCACGTATCGTTCGTTTGCCTTTGAACAAAATTGGATCTATTAACAAAATAAACAAAACTTTTGCTTTTTTGGAGCAAGCGCACGAAAGAATGCCCTCCCCGGAAGAAATTGCAAAGGAGTTGGACATGACTGTTGATGATGTAAAACAATCACTTAAAAACTCAGGAAGACACGTATCTATGGATGCACCATTAATCGATGGTGAAGATTCTAACCTTTACGATGTTTTGCGCAGTGGAGAATCACCAAATCCGGATAGAGAATTATTACACGAATCCTTGAGAACGGAAATCGAACGTGCTTTGGAAACACTTACCCCACGAGAAGCGGATGTTATCCGTCTGTATTTTGGCCTTGCAGGACAGCACTCGATGACTTTGGAAGAAATAGGAGAAACGTTTGATCTTACAAGAGAACGCGTACGCCAAATTAAGGAGAAAGCGATCCGTAGATTAAAGCACACTTCTAGAAGTAAAATTTTGAAAACCTACCTTGGCTAGATCAAGGTATAAAATTACACGTTAAACTTTCCTTAAATTGGAAAGTTGGCATATAAGTTGTAATTTTAACGTTAACAACAGTTATCATGACTGTTCGTTTTTTGATTGATGAATAAACTCCGGCTGATTACCGGAGTTTTTTCATTTAAAAACTTAACCAAGTACCATAAAACCTTATAAATTCTGCTCTATGTCAACCAATTTAGAAAACCAACCGAACAATCCATTACATGGTGTAAAACTGGTTGACATCCTAGAATATCTCACGGAAGAATATACTTGGGATAATCTTGCGGGTCAAGTCAATATCAACTGTTTTAAAAACAATCCTACTATAAAATCCAGTTTAAAATTCCTTCGAAAAACGCCCTGGGCAAGAACTAAAGTTGAACACTTGTATTTACAATCTATACAGAAAAAATGAGCTTGAACATTGTACTCATAGCGCCTGAAATTCCAAATAACACCGGAAACATTGGCAGGCTTGCCTTAGCTACAGGAGCAAACCTACACCTCGTTAAACCCTTTGGATTTGAAATATCGGATAAACGACTTAAACGTGCCGGACTGGATTATTGGCAACACATTTCATTATTTACTTACGAGAATCAAGCGGAATTCTTCGCATTACACAAAAACAAGAATATGGTTTTCTTTTCGTCACATGGTAACATTACACATTGGGATATTGATTTTGAAGATGACATGTTCCTTGTTTTTGGCAAAGAATCGGTTGGACTCCCAAAATCCATCATAGAAAACCCAGAAGTACTTACCGCTAAAATTCCACTATACAACGAGGAAATCAGAAGTCTGAATTTAGCCAATGCCGTGTCCGTAACTGTTTATGAAGCGTTACGCCAATTAAAAAATTAATCGACGAAATCCTAAAAACCAAGTTTTCCAATAACCAGTTATACACAACGGTACGTTTTTGATTATCGGTATTCTTTTATGCATGAACATTAGGCTTTCTTAATATCTAGCGCTAGTCATAGTAGCTGCTTCAGCTTATTTCACTTCACACCTGTGTAACAATTTTAGACAAAAGCAAAAACTTCTCCATCCTATGTCTGTTTTTATTATTTTTATACAAACCTCTATTCTTTAAAACCATGCGATACTCCGTTCTGTTTCTGTTTTTATTAGCATGTTTGTTTTTGTCTTGTAAGGATGACGTCGTTACAGCTTCCAACTTGGACGACTCAACCGAAATAGACTTTACCATTCCAGAGGGTTTTGTTTTAGAGGAACTATATCAACCAAGTAAACATGAACAAGGCTCATGGGTAGCTATGGCCCAAGGGAATGACAATACTATCTTTACTTGTGATCAGTATGGCAAGATATATAGTTTTAAAGCCCCGGAAATTGGACAAAAAATAACGCTAACAGACGTAGACCCTCTAGAATTGGAAATTGGTGAAGCGCATGGGCTGCTATGGGCCCACAATAGCCTTTATGTGGCGGTAAACAAGCAATGGAACGACGATGTTAAAAACGGTAGTGGAATTTATAGAATTACAGATAGTGATAGCGATGGCACTTTGGACACGGTAACCATGCTTCTTAAACTTGAAGGTAGCGGTGAACACGGACCACACAGTTTTGTACCCTCGCCAGACGGGCAAGAGATTTATTTCATTGCCGGAAACCATACCCTGGTACCCAATAAACTAAAAGAGCATAGCCGATTACCTATCAACTGGGGAGAAGACAATCTTTTTGAACCCTACCTAGATGCCCGCGGTCATGCAAACGACATAGAAGCGCCTGGTGGTTGGATATGTAAATTTAACCCTGAAGGTACGGAGTGGGAACTGATTTCTGCTGGCTACCGCAACCCTTTTGATATTGCTTTTAATGCCGATGGTGAATTGTTCACCTATGACGCAGATATGGAATGGGATATAGGAATGCCTTGGTATAGGCCCACAAGGATTTGCCATGTAACCAGTGGTAGCGAATATGGGTGGAGAACCGGATCCGGCAAATGGCCCGACTACTATCCTGATGCGCTACCGGCAGTACACAATCTTGAACAAGGCTCACCTACTGCGGTACTTTCCGGACAAACACTGAATTTTCCCAATGAATATTCGGACGGACTTTTTGTTATGGACTGGAGTTTTGGTACCATTTACTTTGCAGACCTAAAAGCCAAAGGAAGCAGCTACATGGCTGTCCGCAAAGAGTTTCTTTCTGGTACTCCCCTGCCCCTTACAGATATGATTGCGGGTACGGATGGTCATTTATACTTTGCTACGGGCGGGCGTAGAATAGATTCTCATCTATTTCGGTTACGTTACACAGGAACTGACACTAAAATTACCGAACAGTCTCCCGACTCGGAAGAACAAAAGCTTAGGGAATTACGTCATAGTCTTGAAAAGTACCACTCCGATAAAGCTCCGGAAGCTAGCGCGCTAGCCTGGAACTATTTAGACCACAACGATCGATTTATAAGATATGCCGCGCGTATTGCTTTGGAACATCAACCCACAGAACAATGGATCAATAGTTTTTTATCCGAAAAAAATGAAATGAAAATTGTAGAAGCCGGTATTGCATTAGCACACCAAGGCGATGCTGCTTTACAATCAAAAATCTTGGATAAACTGAATACTGTATCATTGAAGGATAAATCGGTTGAGCAACAATTGAATCTACTCCGCGCCTATCAGCTACTCTTCATACGAATGGGAGAACCTATGACAAAAGATAAAAATGCAGTAGCAAACAAACTGAAATCCCATTTCCCAAATACCAGCGACAAAATGAACAGGGAGTTAGGGCAATTGTTAGTATACCTAGATCCAGATAACAGCACTCAAGAATTGGTTGCTTTGCTAGAAAAACATACCAAAGAAGGCACCGCTGGTTCAGCAGAATTCTTATCAACCGAAATAACGGAACGAAGCGAACAGTACGGTCCACTTATCAGGGAGATTATCGCTAAGATGCCTCCTACCGAAGCCATATATTATGGGGTATTACTTAGCCATGCCGATAAAGGATGGAACAAAGAAAGCAGATCATCCTACTTCCAATGGTTTTATGATGTACTTAATGCAAAAGGTGGCCTTAGCTTTAAACCAGGTATGGAAAATATCCGACTGGCTGCCATGAAAAATGTTCCCGACAATGAAAAAGAATATTTTCAAGAACTATCCGGAGTCTATTCCCCAGAAACCGCTATTGCAGAGCTGCCAACACCTATTGGACCCGGGCAACAATACGATGCCAATGAAATAGGAAATGCAGTGTGGGGAGCTGAGCTGGCCGATTACAAGGTGGATTTTGAAAAAGGAAAACGCGCTTTTGAAGCCGGAATGTGTATCCTATGTCACAGAATGCGGGGCGAAGGAGCTGCGGTGGGTCCAGATTTGACACAAGCCCACACTAAATTCAATAATTATGAGATGCTGTTTGCTACATATAGCCCCAATGACGAAATCTCAGATCAATATGCCAATACCTTGTTCCATTTGAAGGACGGTAAAAAAGTATCGGGGCGCATTAAATCCGAAACTGATGAAAAAGTTATAGTAATGCCCAACCCATTTAACGATACCTACACGGTGAATCTACTAAAAGCAACTATTCATAAAAGAGAATTATCACCCTTATCCCCTATGCCATCAGGATTACTAAATCGTCTCAACACTAAAGAAATTAAGGATTTATTTGCGTATTTGCAGGCTGGAGGTAATGCTGGTCATGAAGTCTATTCATCTGGCAAATAGTGGCTTTGAAGAAGCTGCACAAGTGATATACGTACCCAGTCAATAAAATCTAATAACTAAAGTACATTTCCTTTTACTTCATATTTTCTAAGACCAACACCATGAAAAAGAAATACCACCAGATTATACAGTGGTGCAAGTCTAAAGTCAAAACTATTACTCCTGGAAAAATTGCTGTAAAAGGCGCTGTAATCGGCTTATTCTCTGTCACCATATTTCTATGGCTTATAAGTAGTATTCTGGTTACAAAGAATAGTAACGACTATTGGATATTGCTTTTGTTTATTGGTTTTACCCTAACAACCCTAGTCGCTTCCTATTTAACGCTATGGCTTATGAGAACAATATTGAAGATTCCAAGAATTTTCAAATTGGCCTTACTGATTTCCGTACCGCTTCTTCTTATAATGAACTTTGATTATTTGCTTGTAATATTTATTGTAATCACCACTTCCCTACTTGGTGCATCGGTTTTAGTTTTAAAGAAAACAAGCTTTAAAAATTTATCACTACCTAAAAAGGTTGTTACTAGTCTAGGACTACTATTAGGTTTCGGAGGTATTATAGCTGGAATCATCACTTATATACCTGATGGTTTTAAAGTAGATCCCATTGCAAACGCAGCGCTTTTTAATGATGTTAACATTGAACAGATTAAAGCTGAATCGCCTGCGGAACCGGGATCATATACGGTAAAGAGTCTCACCTATGGTAGTGGCCAGGACCTACACCGTAGAATGTTTAGTGATTCCGTCGCCATCAAAACCGAAACTGTAAACGGTTTAGCCTTCATTGATGAATGGGACGGTTTTGGCGGCTGGTGGAGAGAAGAATATTGGGGATTTGATGCAAAGTCCCTTCCGTTGAATGCGCAAGTTTGGTATCCTGAAGGCGAAGGACCATTTCCCTTAACACTTATTGTACATGGGAACCATGGTATGCAAGACTACTCTGATGTTGGTTATGCTTATCTCGGTGAGCTACTAGCTTCTAGAGGAATCATTCTTGCTTCTGTAGATGAGAATTTTATAAACGGCTCTTGGTCCGATATTTTCGGAGGTTTAGACGAGGAAAATGACGCCAGAGGTTGGTTACTGTTAGAACACATGAAGCTCTGGCATCAATGGAACGAAAAAGAGGGTCATCCATTTGAAAATAAAATAGACACGTCTAAATTGGCACTAATTGGGCATTCCAGAGGTGGCGAAGCAGTGGGCCACGCCGCCATGTTCAATTCCCTACCTTTTTACCCTGACGACGCCTCTGTCAAGTTCGATTACAACTTTAATATTAAATCTATTGTAGCAATAGCACCCGTAGACGGACAATATGAACCTGGAGACAGCGGTACTAAATTTGAAAACATCGACTATTTAGTGTTGCATGGTGCACAAGATTCCGATGTCAGTTCTTTTGCAGGAGCGCAACAATATGAACGAATTACATTCCAAGACAGTCTCTACCATTTCAAATCTGGACTCTATATCTATGGAGCAAATCACGGTCAATTCAATACCAGTTGGGGTAATAATGATACAGGTAATCCATTTATTGGTTTGCTGAACCTAAAACAATTACTTCCTGAAAAGGAACAAAGAAAAATCGCCGAAGTGTATATCAGTGGTTTTCTAGAAGCTACTTTAAGAGGAAAACATGAATATCTTCCAATGTTTGCAGATGCAAGAGCTGCCAAAGAATGGCTTCCAGAAACCATTTACCTAAACCAATTTGAAGATTCGAACACTGAGCTAATATGCACATTTGACGAAGACTTTGATTTGAGCAGTACTACCAATAACAAAGGAGTCATCTCTTCAAAAAATCTTACCGTATGGCGCGAACAAGAAATACAGCTTAAGTGGAAAAAAAAAGGCAGTCGCGCTCTTGTTGTTGGATGGGATTATAACTTAGAAGAGAACAACGAGAAGAAAGACTCGCTAAACGACTCTTTGTTGGCAACATATTCCATTAACCTAAAAAAACCCATAACTCATATTGATTCCACTTCAGTACTCGTATTTTCTATGGCAGAATCTACCGAGAGTTCCAACCCCAAATCAAAAGGAAAATGGATCAACAACAATGAAGAAGAGGAAGCAGATAAAGTTGATAACGAGGAGAATCCAGAAGAAGAAGAAGAAGAAGAAAATGACAAAGAACCGGAAAAACCAAAAGAACCCATAGATTTATCTATTTCATTACAAGACAGTACAGGTCAAGTTGTTCGTTTTAACCTAAGTAAGTTCTCTGCGCTACAACGGGAAATAAAGCCAGTACTTTGGAAAATGGATTTCATTACCGACGACACGTCTTCGGAACAAGTATTCCAGTTATTTAATTTTCCTCTTAGTGATTTAATAGAAATGAATCCGAACTTCAACCCCTCAAGTATAAAAATCATCAAATTCATTTTTGACAAAAGTAAAAAAGGCGTAGTCGTCATAGATAACATAGGATTTATGAAAACCTTCTAAAAAGATGCTATGATTTTATTACTTTTAAAGCACAATTATTTTTTCATCTAAGTTAAAAGAACACGTCATGAATAATGCCATCAAATGCTTCTTAGTATTAGTATTAATCTTCAGTACTCCATTTGCTTTTTCCCAACAAGCCTCCATACAAACGAATGATCCAACTGAGACAATTGACAAGTCTTTTTATGAGGGCCTGGAATGGCGAAACATTGGTCCACTTAGGGGCGGTCGATCACTAGGGTGCGCAGGGAGTCCTTCAAGACCAAACGAATATTATTTTGGTGCTACAGGTGGTGGTCTTTGGAAAACAGTGGATGGCGGTAACGAATGGAAAGCAGTTACCGACGGGCAACTCACAAGTTCATCCGTAGGCGCAGTAGCCGTTTCGGAATCGAATCCGGATATCGTTTATATTGGAATGGGCGAGGTACAATTACGTGGTAGTATTACCCAAGGTGATGGTATTTACAAAAGTACCGACGCCGGAGAAAACTGGGAGCATATGGGTCTAAAAGAGACACAGGCCGTGGCAAGAATACGTATACACCCTACAGATGCCAACATTGTCTATGTAGCAGCCTTAGGACATCCTTACGGCGACAATGAAGAACGCGGGGTTTTTAAAACAACGGATGGTGGCAAAACTTGGAAAAAAGTCTTGTATGCAAGCGATAAGGCTGGGGCGGTAGACCTAATTCTTGACCAAAACAATCCACAAGTCGTGTATGCGACTACTTGGCAAGTACAGCGCAAAGCTTGGAAAATGTGGGGTGGCGGTGGTGACAGTAAACTATGGAAGTCGACCGATGGTGGTGAAAACTGGACCGACCTCACAAGCAATAAAGGGATGCCGGCGGCACCTATAGGAAAAATTGGGGTGACCGTTTCTCCAGTAGATTCCAATAGGGTATGGGCGATTGTTGAAGCAAATGAAGGCGGTGTGTTCCGTTCAGATGATGCAGGAAAAACATGGACGCGTACCAATGATGAACGTAAATTGCGGCAAAGGGCCTTTTATTATTCCAGAATTTATGCAGACCCCAAGGACAAGGAAACGGTGTATTGCTTAAATACCGGTTTCTATAAATCTACAGATGGTGGTAAAACCTTCGATACCACTATTAAGGTGCCTCATGGCGACAATCATGATTTATGGATAGACCCAAACAATCCCGATCGTATGGTAAATTCCAACGATGGAGGTGGAAATGTGAGTATCAATGGCGGAAAAAGCTGGACAGAACAAGATTACATAACCACACAGCTTTACCATGTGATGACTACCAGTGATGTTCCTTACCATGTGGCAGGAGCACAACAGGACAACAGTACCGTAGCGGTACCGAGCGATGGTTGGGAGCATATGCAAGCCAGAGGACCTGGCCACGGATGGTACTATCCAGTAGGTGGTGGTGAAAGTGGTTGGATTACCCAACACCCAGAAGACAAAGATATTTTTTATGCCGGAAGCCAAGGAGCATTACTCACTCGTTATGACCGAAGTAATGGACAGACAAGGGATATACAAGTTTACCCTAGGTTCTTCTCCGGTGAGCCCGCCAGCGCACTACCTGAAAGATGGCAATGGACTTTTCCTATTATGTTTGCCCCACAAGATTCCAAAGTAATGTACACCTGTTCTCAACATGTATGGAAAACGACAGATGACGGCCAATCTTGGACAAAAATAAGTCCGGACCTCACCTATGCAGACCCGAGCACGTTAGGAAAAACAGGAGGTGTGATTACCATGGATATGAACGGCCCAGAGATTTATGCAACCGTTTTTGCCTTGGCGCCATCGGTACATGACATAAAAACAATATGGGCGGGATCTGACGATGGAAAAATTCATATTACCAGAGATGGTGGAACAAGCTGGGAGGATATTACTCCAGCGGAACTCCCAAAATTTTCGCGTGTAAGCATTATAGAAGAATCTGTTCACAGACCTGGGACTTTATTTGTTGCCGCTAACCGGTATCAAGTAGATGATCGCCAGCCCTATGTCTTTAAAACGCATGATTATGGCAAAACATGGAGCAAGATTATAACCGGTATTGCCGATGGTCATTTCGCAAGAGCCGTCCGTGAAGACCCGGTTAGAGAAGGACTTCTATTTTTAGGAACAGAACATGGTGTTTATTTCTCTGCCAATGACGGTGCATCGTGGCAATCACTTCAACTTAAACTGCCAGATACTCCAATACGGGATTTGGTCGTTAAAGATAATGATGTAGTGCTAGGAACACACGGTAGAGGTTTTTGGATTTTGGATGACATTCATCCCTTACGTCAATACCAAGATGAAATGAAATCAGCTTCTGCTGTACTGTTTCAACCATCCAATGCCATACGAGGTATTTCAGATGCAAAAATTCAATATTACCTACAAGAAGAATTAGATACCATCACATTTGAAGTCTTAGATGCGAAAGGCACCATTATAGACACCTTTACAGGAAGCAAGGCTAAATACGAAGAGGACCCAGACCTTCCTTGGTGGCAAAAAGGTGGGTCTTCCAAACCAACGACTGCTAAAGGATTAAATACATTTACTTGGGATATGCGTTATCCAGGAGCTATTGATTTTGAAGGGATGATTATTTGGAGTGCCAGACCTACAAGAGGGCCAAAAGCACCATTGGGAACGTATAAGATTCGAATGAAAACTCCTGATTTAGAAAAAACCTATAATTTTGCCATTGAAATAAATCCTAATCTTAAAGGAATTACCAAAGAAGACTTAGATGAGCAATTTGAATTATCTAAAAACATTATGGAAAAAACAGATAAGGCAAACCGTGCTGTTATTAGAATAAGGGAAATGAAAACCCAGTTGAAGACTGCTAAAGAAAAGATTGCAAGTAAGGACTGGAAGAAAACTGCCGACCCGTTTATTGTAGCAATATCAGAAATTGAGGAAGCTTTATATCAAGTGAAAAATCAGTCCAACCAAGATCCGTTAAACTTCCCTATAAAGTTGAATAACAGGTTAGCTTCGTTAAGAAGAAGTGTTGAAACAGGTGATGCCAAACCTACAGATGGTGCATACAAGGTTTTTAAAGAGCTTTCCTCAGAGCTAGACGCCCATTTAGTTGAACTATCCATAGTTATGGACAAACATCAATCCAAGCTTAATAATATGTTACAAAAAGCTGGGGCAAACGCGATATCGGAAAGTAAGTGAGAACGATACATGAGGTGAACTAGCGAAGCTCCTTTTTAATGTTTATTTTTGTATCCTTATTCGCTAAAAGGATTTCATGAAAGAAGTAAAAATTGCACCTTCATTATTGGCAGCTGATTTTGGTAATTTACAGCGTGATGTAGAATTAGTGAACGAAAGCGAAGCAGATTGGCATCATATTGATGTGATGGATGGTGTTTTTGTTCCTAATATCTCATATGGAATGCCCGTGGTAAAAGCGATTCAAAAACACGCTACAAAACCATTGGACGTGCATTTAATGATCATCGATCCTGACCGGTATATACAGGAGTTTGCAGATTTGGGAGCCACCTATTTAACGGTTCACTACGAAGCATGTACCCATTTACATAGAACACTGCAAGCTATTAAGTCAGCAGGTATGAAAGCTGGAGTAGCACTAAACCCACATACTTCCGTACAGCTTCTGGAAAACATAATTCAAGATATTGATATGGTCTGCGTGATGAGCGTTAACCCAGGATTCGGAGGTCAATCTTTTATTGACAATACTTTTGATAAAGTAAAAGCGTTAAAACAACTCATAACAGAAAAGGGTAGCAACACCTTAATTGAAATAGATGGTGGCGTGTCCAGTGCAAATGCGAAAGAATTGGTCGCAGCAGGTGCCGATGTTCTTGTAGCGGGAAGCTTCGTATTTAAGAGCGATGACCCAATAAAAACTATAAAAACTTTAAAGGGATAATGAAACACTTAGATGTTGTCATCGTTGGAGGAGGCCCTATAGGAATTGCATGTGGCCTCGAGGCAAAAAAGAATGGACTCGACTATCTAATTTTAGAGAAAGGCCCCATTGTGAACTCGCTTTTCAATTACCCAGCAAATATGCAGTTTTTTTCATCTTCTGAAAAATTGGAGATAGATGAAATTCCGTTTATTAGCAAGGAAGCTAAGCCCAAACGAAACGAAGCATTAGAGTACTACAGAAGAATTGTAACTTCAAATAAATTAAATATCAATTTGTTTGAAAAGGTAAAGCACATAGACAAATCTAACCATGTCTTTACAATAAAAACAACAAAGAATAAATACAAAAGTACTAACGTTGTAATTGCAACGGGGTTTTACGACATACCCAATACTTTAAATATTCCTGGAGAATCTTTAAAAAAGGTTTCCCATTATTACGACAATCCCCATTATTATGCAGGACAAAAACTTGCTGTTGTCGGTGCCAGCAACTCTGCCATAGATGCAGCCTTGGAGTGCTATCGAAAAGGAGCAGAAGTAAGCTTAATAATAAGAGGTCCGGAAGTTGGACAACGTGTTAAATATTGGGTTAGACCAGATATTATAAACCGTATTGAGGAAGGAAGTATCAACGCGTATTACAACACCACAGTAAAAGAAATTAAAGAAAATACCCTCACGCTACTTTCCAAAAACAAAGAAACTGAAATTGAAAATAATTTCGTTTTGGCACTCACTGGATACAAACCTAATTTTGAATTTCTAGAAAAAATTGGTGTGCACATTAGCGAGAATGACAAAAAGTTACCCGATTATAACCCTAAAACTATGGAAACAAACGTTGACGGACTATACTTGGCAGGGGTTATCTGTGGTGGTATGGAAACCCACAAATGGTTCATAGAAAATTCACGTGTTCATGCCAAATTAATTATCAATAATATTAAGAACAACCAAGTGGTCACTTCCAATCACTAGATTCATTTCATCATATAAAAATTTAAACTGTCGAAAAAAACTGTTTACAGTATATTCGAGCGGAGTAGACTATTATTACCTGTTGATTTTAAATAAATTTGAACTTCGTTCTTTAGGACAACTCCCTATTTATGTTTTTTTTAGACATACAATTATGTCGGTTATCCATATTAAAAAAAATTAACGCCAGCCACCGCCCAACGCCTCGTATAAATTTACGATAGCCTGAAATTTGGCATTTTTCGTATTCGTTAAATCTAAACTGGTACTTAGCGCATTTTGCCTCGCATTCAAAACCTCCAAGTAATTTGCCAACCCGTTATCCAATAATTCCTGTGAATATTCCTTGGCCAAGATATTTGCTTGGTATTCTTTTTCTTTTACCTTTATTTTTTCCATCGCTGTATCGTATGAATAAAGTGCATCGGAAACTTCTTTTGATGCTGTAAGTAAGGCAAATTTAAAGTCCAATTTCGCCTGCTCTTGAACCGCTTTTTGAACTTCATATTGCGTTCGTATTTTCCTTCCATTTAAAAGAGGTTGCGTCAACCCACCTACTATCGTAGCGAACAGGGAACCTGAATCAAAAAGATTATCGAATTGTAAACTTTGTAATCCACCATTTGCTGTTAAGGTCAACGACGGATAAAAATTACTTCTGGCCACATTAGTGAGTTCGAACGAATTTACCAACCCATATTCCGCAGCCATTACATCAGGTCTATTGGCCAATAATTCATACGGAATTCCTGTTTTTAATGGCGTAGTAATTTCCTGTGCTGCTAAGGTACTTCTGCGAATTTCGCTGGGCTCCGAACCTACTAGTAAAGACAATGAATTTTCCAATAAACGTACCGTATTTTCTAAATCGATTAAAATGGCCTCTGCCGTATATAACTGTGCTTCGGTCTGTTTAACAGCTACTTCGGTAAGATTACCCGATTCCTTTAATGCTTTGGTTGTTTCAAGACCGCTTGCTCGGGTAATGATTGTCATCTTGGTAATCGCTATTTGTTCATCTAAACTCAATAATTGGTAATATAATGAGGCAATATTGGCAACTAATGTACTTTTAACTGCCTTATGTGCAGCCACTGATTGTAAATAATCAGCATTAAAAGCACGTTGATTACTTCTAATTTTACCCCAAATATCAGCTTCCCACGAAAGTCCGCCGCTTAATTGATATTGGTCCAGTCGATCAAAAAGGCCCCCAAACTGACTGTTCGAAGAAATTTCGGTATGGGTATATTGTGCCGAACCATTAAGAGTGGGCAGATACCCCATTTTTCCCTGCTTCAGGTAAGCTTCTGAAATTAATATCTGCTGTATAGCCTTCCTAATATCAATATTATTTTGAAGTCCTTCTGCTATATATCCTTGAAGGATGGTATCTGTAAATAGTTCTTTCCAGGATACCGTGGCGATAGAAACACTATCCTGTTGCAAAGAATCTGTACGAAAATATTGTGCATTGAGCAGCTCGCTTTGTGGACGCTCATATGTTTTTGCCGAAAAGCAAGACACTAAAAAGATAGGTAAAACAGCAATTCCACTGAATTTTATAACTCTAAATAATTTCATACTACTACTATTCTGAGATGGTTTCAAATTTTTCTGTATCCGGGGCACCACTAATTTTTTCTTGTAGCCATTGGAAGAAAACAAACAGAATAGGAATTACAAAGACCCCTGTAACTGTGCCTATCAATAGGCCACCTACGGCACCTGTCCCAATAGATCGATTTCCTTCAGCTCCTACCCCACTAGCAAGCACCAATGGCATCAAACCAAGGATAAAAGCAAAAGAAGTCATTAATATAGGACGCAAACGTGCTTCAGCACCTTGTACCGCAGCGTCGATAATACTAAAACCTTCCCTTCTACGCTGCAGTGCAAATTCAACGATTAAAATGGCATTCTTTGCTAAAAGACCTACCAACATTATCAATGCAATCTGGAAGTATATATTATTCTGCAAACCTGCAAATTGTGTCGAAATATAAGCTCCAAAAACTCCCAATGGTAAGGATGAGAGTACGGAGAAAGGAATTAGATAACTTTCATACTGCGCCGCCAATAAGAAATATACGAACAACAGGGACAATAGAAAGATGGTGGTCGTCTGGCTTCCGGCATTCACCTCTTCGCGTGTTAAACCTGAATAGGCGATGGAATAGTTTACGGGTAAGGATTGGGAGACTTCCTCCACGGCGGAAATAACATCACCAGAACTAAAACCGGGATTCATAGCCGCTGTGATTTTTGTGGAGTTGAACAAGTTGAAACGCGTCACCGATTGTGGGCCGTACACTCTTGTCAAGGTAATGAACTCCGTAATCGGCGTCATTTCGCCGGTATCGGTACGCACATACATCTGGTCTAGATTCTTTACATCTGCGCGATCTTCTGGCAAGGCCTGTATATATACGCGATATTGCTTCCCGAAGCGTGAAAAATCAGCAGCAAATACACTTCCAATATACCCTTGTAGGGTTGAAAAAATACTGCTCACGGAAACGCCCAATTCCTTGGCGCGTGGTACGTTTAACTCCAATTCATACTGCGGATAGGCCGTACTAAAGGAAGACTGGGTGTACTGAATTTCTGGCCTCTGGTTCAATTTTGCCATAAAATCTTGGTTCGTGTTATCCAAATCGATAAAGCTGCCACTGGTATTATCCAATAAATTAACCTCTACGCCTGCAGAACTTGAAAAACCAGGAATACTTGGTGGCGAAAAAAAGATAATATTGGCTTCAGGGATACCGGCAGCTACCTCGAACATTTTTGCAGTAATACGTTCAATGGACAAAGAATCGGCATCACGCTCGTCCCAATCTTGTAGACGAATGAATCCGAGTCCGTAATTGCTACCGTTACCCCCCAAAAAGCTACGCCCTTCTACGACAGAACCTTCAAGAACACCTGGTATTTTAATTAATTTGGTGTAAAGCTCTTTATTTACCGCATGGGTTCGATCAATCGAAGATCCAGGGGGTAATTCTACATTTAGGAATACAATTCCACGATCCTCATCAGGTACGAATCCTGTTTTTACAGTACCGGAAGACCACCAAATCCCAACCAGGGCTAAAACAAGAATGACTACTGTCATCCATTTATGCCGGTATAAAAACTGAACCGAATTACTATATCTCTGTGTGGTTACCTTAAATCCCGCATTGAAAGCATCAAAAAATCGTTGGACAAAACCCTTACTTTCGCCCTTATGCTCTTCCTTATATGGTTTCAATAACAATGCGCATAACGCCGGACTTAAAGTCAAGGCATTGATTGCCGAGATGATGATCGCAACGATAAGGGTAATACCAAATTGCTCGTAAAAAACCCCCGTTGGTCCCTGTATGAAGGTTACTGGAATAAATACTGCGGCCATCACCAGGGTAATGGATATGATGGCGCCTGATATCTCGTTCATTGCTGTAAGGGTTGCTTTTTTAACATCTTTAGCTCCTTCATCCAATTTAGCATGTACCGCTTCTACGACTACAATAGCATCATCTACAACAATACCAATGGCCAATACCAAAGCGAAAAGTGTCAAAAGATTTATGGAGTAGCCAAACAAGTTTAAAAAGAAAAAGGTACCGATGATTGAAACGGGAACTGCTATCGCAGGAATTAAGGTCGACCTAAAATCTTGCAAAAAGATAAACACCACCAAAAAAACCAATAAAAAGGCCTCAACAAGGGTAGTGACCACTTTTTCAATGGAAGCATTCAAAAAATTATTAGTGTTGTAAGGAACAAAAATTTCTATACCATCTGGTAAATTTTCCTTTACGGCTTCCAATCGACGTTCAATTTCAACGATAATATCCCTGGCATTTGAGCCCTTGGTTTGAAATATTCCAATATTTACCGCTGGAAACGCTGAAGTCATAGAACTACCCGTATACGACTGGGCACCCAATTCAATTTCGGCAATATCATTTAAGCGAAGAAAACGCCCATTATCCAAAGCCTTCACTATAATATTGCTGTACTGTTCTTCTGTTTTAAAACGGCCGCTGTATTTAATGGTGTAACTAAATGCCTCACCATCGTTTTCCCCTAAGGAACCTGCCGCTGACTCTAAACTCTGCTCTTTTAAAGCAGTGGCTACATCTGCAGGTATAAGTCCGTACGCCGTGAGTTTCTCGGGCTGCAACCAGATTCGCATGGCATAATCCTTGGTACCAAAAACAGTGACGCTCCCTACCCCGTTTACGCGTTGTAATTCTGGGATGACATTAATTTTAAGATAGTTCTGAATAAAGGTATCGTCATAATCTGGATTACTACTGTAAAAGGACAAATACATTAAGGCACTCGTTTGCTGTTTTTGAGTCGTAACACCGGTTTGAATTACCGCTTGTGGCAATAATGAATTAGCCCGTGCTACCCTATTTTGTACGTTTACCGCAGCGATATCAGGATTCACATCCTGGTCAAAGAAAACGTTGATGTTCGCCGTACCACTATTGGTAGCGGTTGATGTTAAATAGGTCATACCCTCTACACCGTTTATCTGTTCTTCTAAAGGGATAATGACACTCTCCAAAATGGTTTCTGCATTGGCCCCGGGGTAGGTAGCGGTAACGCTAATGGTAGGAGGTGCGATATCCGGGTACTGCGTAATAGGCAAAGTGGACAACCCTAAAACTCCCAAAATAACAATGATAATCGATATTACCGTAGATAATACAGGACGTTCAATAAATGTTTTTAACATGCGCTATAATTTAAACCTGGGTTATCTGAATACTTTTTGAATAGGCTTCGCGATACTGTCGAAGGAAACCGGTTTTGGAGCTATCTTCGTTTCTCCTCGAATCTTATTTACCCCGGTAGCCACGATATGGTCACCCACGTTCAACCCACGTTCAACCAAATACAGATTATCTACTTCGGCAATGACGGTTAATGCGGTAGTAACAGCCATACTATCCTTAGCTACCTTATATACATATGTATTTCCTTGACGCTCATAGGTACTCTCTTTTGGAACCACGATAACATCTTTAAACAGTTTTGGTATTTGTATTTTAGCACTATTCCCATTGCTCAATATACGGGCGGGGTTATTAAATTTGGCCCTGAAGGTTATGGCGCCAGTAGCCAGGTCAACCTGACTATTTATGGTCTCTACGATTCCTTCTTCTTCATATATCCGGCCATTTGCCAAAATTAGGTTCACCTTGGGTAGGTTTTTTATCTTTTCGGATTTCGTAACACCAGGCGTATCTTGAATGAAATCCAAATAATCTTTTTCATTCATCGCAAAATATGCATACACGGCACTGATATCCGCCACAGTGGTTAGGGGTTGTTGGTTTGTAGGACTCACCAAGGCACCTCTTCTAAAACGAATGGAGCCTACAAAACCATCTACTGGACTCTTGATAACGCCATAATTGATATTTGCGTTTATTCCATTATAACTACTTTGTGCTTGTTGTAACTTTGCTTTGGCTGTTTCCAACTGTACATTGCTGATAATATTTTTTTCTACCAACGGTTTTAATTTATCAACCTCAACTTGTGCTGCGTTTACGTTTGCCCTTGCTGCGGCGGCATCTTGCGATAATGATGCCGTTTCCAATTTAAAAAGTACCTCGCCTTTTTTAACTTGCTGTCCTTCATCAACCAGAACATCGGTTATATACCCAGATATCTTGGCGCGCACCTCACTATTTATAACACCTTCAATACTGGCCGGATATGTCGTGAATGCAGTGATATTCTTGGCGGGTATCGCTACCACTTGAAAAGGGGTTAGCTCGGTGGACACATTATCTTTTGTAGCATTATCTTCCCCACAAGAAGTTAAAATTAACATTGGGAACAACAGTAATAAAATTTTCATTTTGTTCATTTTGGTACGGCGGTATAATTTAATTTGTATCGTGCGAATTAATTTTACGTAATGTATCCTTTAAGTTTGCTCTTTGTGCTTCTAAATAGGTTTGAAAAATATTACCTAAATAACCTCTTTGTTCAAATTTTGATGGATTATTGCTCTTATTGTAGGTATTTACTTTTTCTGTAATGCGTAGTTCCTTGGAAACCGCTTCAGCATGTTCGTTCAACATATTTTTTACATAATTCCCAGCACTTCTGAAATAGCGTTTTCTATTACCAGTTTTTGTATAATAATCCACAAATTTTAAGGCGATCAATAAATTGAGATTCGTGGACATCGAACTTTTACTAGAGCTGGTTATATCCATCAACTGGTCAAAAGAATACCCATCGTTTGACGTTAATACTAATATGGAATAGACACGAGCGGCCAACGGTGGTAACTTATGGCGCTCCTTAATAAACAGTCCCAGCTCTTCTACTAAATCTTTTTTTTCCTGCGAAAAAACATTCATTTATCCTTGATTTAAGAATACAAAGCTACCTATTAGTTCGTAATGTTCCGAACCAACTAGAATAAATAAAAGTTAATTCCTATTTTGATAGATTTACTTCTGGTTTGTTACAAAATATTTAACTTTACTTACTAAACTTGATTAAAAACAAGTCTTTTGTAGCGTAAGAAACAATTTCCATTCTTGATAATAGGAATCAATTGGCTAAAAAAGGGAAAGCAATAGCGAATCGAGTTTAATTGTAAATAAGGCAATTGCAACTTTTTATAATTAACATTAATTTCAAAAAGAATAATTATTTATCCATTAATTTGAGGTAAAATAATAGGAAAAGAAAAAACCACATCCATAATTGATGTGGTTTTTGCACTCTAGTGACCGCGAAGGGATTCAAACCCCCAACCCTCAGAGCCGAAATCTGATGCGCTATTCAGTTGCGCCACGCGGCCTTATTCAATATTCAAAAATAAAACTTCTTATTGCGATACTATTGTTCTAGGACAATTTATTCTTAACAATACTTGAAATGGTCTTTCCATCGGCTCGACCTGCTAATTCTTTTGAAACCATTCCCATGATCCTGCCCATATCCTTCATACCGGAGGCTCCTGTCGCTTCTATAATTTGAACTACTACTTTCTCTATTTCTTCATTGTTTAATTGCTCAGGTAAAAATTGTTCCAATACCGCAATTTGTGCTAATTCAGGATCAGCCAAATCCTGCCTACCCTGATTGCTAAATATAGTAGCGCTATCCTTACGTTGCTTTACCAGTTTTTGAACCAACTTCACTTCATCATCCTCAGAAAGCTCGCCGTCCCCACTGGTCTTGGCCAACAAGAGCGCGGACTTAATTGCACGCAAGGATTCCAACGCAATGGTATCCTTTGCTTTCATTGCCGTTTTCATTTGATCCATTACCTGTTGTTGCAATCCCATACTACAAATATTTTTAAAGCAGCAAATATAAAAAACAAACCCGAAAACAATACCTGTTTCCGGGTTTAAAACATATGGAACTATCCAGTTAATCTACATTATCATGTAAAAAAGAGTTGTTGGAGCGCATCTGTATATCATTGTTACTATCATCGCTTAAACTTGTTCGCGATATTTTTTGTTCCCTTGGACTATCGTTCAAATCAACCCCTTGCCTTTTATACGCGGGTTGCTTTTCAAACTCATCTATATTATTAACGCTGTTCTTAAACTTATAATTGAAATCCTTTAATTTTCTGCGGCGCTCGTCCGCTCTTTGTTTCAATAATTCCTCAATGGGGGTTTCCATAGGATCCAATTCTTCGTCCATTGATGTACTTGGCGGCTTCGGAGAAACCGTCCTTTTTTCAAAAACCAGCTCATCCTCTACTATTTTAGGCTCAAATTCCTCAGCTTTTGACTTTGCACCTGTAAGCTTGTTCTCCAGTTGCATATAATCGTCTAAACTGTATCTTGTTTCACCTTTTTTATTGTACTCCAATACCGGTATGATTTCAACACTATCCTTTACGTCCATATCCTTTACCTCGTCGTTGAGGTCAAACATAATAACATTTTCCTTTTCCTCTTCATCTGTTACCAAAGGCAAATCAAAACCTATCGCAAATTGTTCGTCTTTATCTTGAGCTTTTAATTCTTGTGGCTCAACTACCTCAATATCGCGCAAATTATCCGATGATTCTATGATAACAAAATCATCTTCCGAAAGATTCTTAGCAACTACCTCTTCATAAAAAACATTAAAGTTTTTAATATAATTCGTAGTAGGTATTAAATCAAAGTCGCCCTCATCTAATAATTCATATCGTTCTTGTGGCTTCTCTTCGGGTTGATCATCTTCAAGGACGTGAACAGTTTTATTTCTGGACATTAATTCCATCTCCGCTTTCTGTCCCTCTTCCAAATTATGGATTATTTTTTTTGACTCCGTATTTACAATATCATCTTGTTGTTCAATGTTAAATCCCGTGGCAATTACCGTTACGGCAATGGCCTCGCCTAAACTTTCGTCCTCGCCTACACCCATGATGATATTTGCACCGTGCCCTGCCTCTATTTGAATATGGTCATTAATTTCTCCAATTTCATCAATCGTAATTTCCTGAGCCCCGGAAACAATTAGTAACAATACGTTTTTAGCACCATGAATTTTGTTGTCGTTCAACAACGGTGAATCCAAAGCCTTCATTATAGCTTCGTTTGCCCGTGCAGAACCAGAAGATATTGCGGAACCCATAATAGCAGTACCACTATTGGAGAGTACCGTTTTAGCATCACGTAAATCTATATTCTGTGTATAATGATGGGTAATTACCTCTGCAATTCCTCTCGCCGCCGTGGCCAATACTTCATCCGCTTTTGAGAAACCGGCCTTAAAGCCAAGGTTACCGTAGACTTCTCGTAGTTTGTTGTTATTGATTACGATTAAGGAATCTACATTATTTCTAAGTTTTTCTATTCCTCTTTGCGCTTGATCACAACGCATTTTTCCCTCAAAGTTAAAAGGCATTGTTACAATACCAACAGTAAGCACATCCATCTCTTTAGCAAATTTGGCGATTACCGGAGCAGCACCAGTTCCTGTTCCTCCGCCCATTCCCGCTGTGATGAAAATCATCTTGGTGGTATTGTCCAACATTTGTTTAATGTCCTCCATGCTCTCCATAGCAGCTTGCTCACCAACTTCTGGGTTGGCACCAGCTCCCAATCCTTCTGTCAATGAAACCCCTAATTGAATTTTGTTTGGAACCGGACTATTGTCTAAAGCCTGTGAATCGGTATTGCAGATAACGAAGTCCACTCCGTTTATTCCGGCTTGGAACATATGGTTAATGGCGTTACTACCGCCACCCCCTACTCCGATAACCTTAATTACATTGCTTTGATTCTTTGGAAGATCAAAAGAAATATTGTCAAATTCGCTGCTGTTGCTCATAGTGTTATTATTACTGGTTATTGTATGCTATTTTCTATGCGTGTTCTACTCTGCGTTGTCCAGAAATTCCTTTAATTTTTCAGACCATTTATCAAAGACGGACTTACGTTCCTTTCTTCGTTCTTCGCTTGCTTGCAGTTCATATTCACCCTCCTCATCAACTATGGGAATGTCTGCCACCGAAGTAACTTCAGCTTGTATCTTGGATTGATTCTTAACTGCATTCATTAATAATCCTACTGCAGTAGCATATAGCGGACTAGCTATTTCGGCATCCGAATCACCTGCCAAATGCTCGTTTGGGTATCCAATTCTCGTATCCATACCGGTTATGTATTCTACCAATTGTTTTAAATGCTTCAACTGACTTCCACCACCGGTAAGCACAATTCCTGCAATTAATTTTTTCTTTTGTTCGTCATGCCCATAATTCTTTACCTCTACATAAACCTGCTCAATTATTTCCACCACCCTCGCATGAATTATTTTGGAAAGGTTTTTTAATGAAATCTCCTTTGGTTCCCTACCTCGTAAACCAGGTATGGAAACAATCTCGTTATCCCTGTTCTCACCAGGCCATGCAGAACCGAACTTCATCTTTAATAACTCTGCCTGCTTTTCTATAATGGAGCAGCCTTCTTTAATGTCTTCTGTAATGATACCGCCACCAAATGGAATAACGGCCGTATGCCTGATTATGCCATCTTTAAAAATGGCCAAATCCGTAGTACCACCCCCTATATCTATTAGCGCTACTCCTGCTTCTTTTTCTTCCTGACTTAAAACAGCATCCGATGATGCTAATGGTTCCAAGGTAATATTCCCCAACCCAAGACCTGCACTCTTAATACATCTGCCCACATTTTTTATGGATGTTACCTGGCCTACGACCACATGGAAATTAGCCTCTAGGCGACCACCGTACATTCCTATTGGTTGTTTAATTTCGGCCTGGCCATCTACTTTATATTCCTGTGGAAGCACATGGATAATTTCTTCTCCAGGCAACATAATTAATTTATGAACCTGATTAACCAACTTATCCAAATCTTTATCCCCGATTACCTCTTCGGAATCCGGTCTGGTAATGTAATCGCTGTGCTGTAAACTTCGTATGTGCTGGCCTGCTATACCTACCACCACATTTCCAATTTTGAGACCTGAATTGGCTTCTGCCTCTTCAACAGCCTGTTGAATGGATTTTATGGTTTGCGTGATATTATTTACAACACCTCTATGAACCCCTAAGCTTTTGGACTTACCAATTCCCAGAATCTCAATCTTTCCATATTCGTTTTCCTTACCAATAATGGCGACGATTTTGGTTGTTCCGATGTCTAACCCGACAGAATAATTAGCTTGTTCCATTCCTATTTATATTTTAGTGCACACTACCTGATTATTGAATTCTAAACTTACCACAGCAAAATCCTTTAAGGTTTTATCCTTGTTCGCCTTAGCGTAAAACGCTTTAAAATTGCTAAACTTTTCCTCTAGATTATTTACAGTTCCTAAATTCACTACAAACTGATTTAATCTAAATTTCAATTTATAGTTATCCTTTTCTTCGATATGTATACCGATAACATTTTTACGCAAAAAACTATCCTCGTTGATGAATTCCAAAATCACATACACATCTTCCAGGGTTTCGCCTGTAACGTTGCCTGTGATTATGGGAACCCTAGCGGAATGATTACTAGAAAGCGGCATACGCTTTCCTTCGTCATCCAAATAGAATTTCGAATCCCCCTCTACACGACCGATCGGTTTACGTTGAATGATTTTTGACGTAAGTTCACCATCTATAGTAAGATACACTTGGGCACTTTTCACCATTTCATTGGCTTCTATAGCCTTTTCTACAGTATTCAAAGCTATCTTTTCTTTAGGGACGTTTTTAAGCCCACCATATTTTTGTATTAACAATTTATTAACCACCCCTTCCGTTAAATAGAGATTTTCGTCACCACCAAATTCCACATTCATTTTAACAATACTTTTCTTAGCGTTCCGGTGATTAGAAAACGCGTACAATACCATGATTGCCAAAACCAGGGCTATTAGTTTTATGTTATTCCAGTTCATATTCATACATCAGTTCATTTTTAATCCGTTCAATTTCTAGGCCTATATCCCCTGCTCCCATAGTAATCAAAACTTCCGGGTGCTGCCCCTTTATTTCATCTAGTAAATTTGCTTTGTCTACTCTTTTCGTATTAGCGTTGGTCATTTTCCCCAATAACCACTCTGAATCTATTCCAGTTATAGGTTCTTCCCTTGCTGGATAAATCTCTAACAATAGGACGTTATCGAATCTGGAAAGGCTTTTCGCAAATTCATCTCCAAAGTCACGTGTCCTTGAAAAAAGATGTGGTTGAAAAACAGCTAGTACCTTTTTATTCGAGTGCATTTCTTTCACCGCACTAAACACAGCATCGATTTCGACTGGGTGATGCGCATAATCATCTATAAAAACAAACTCCGAAGTGTTTATCTTATATGAAAATCTGCGCTTTACGCCCTTAAATGTTCCCAATGCATTTGCCAAGCGATCCGGAGGGGAACCGGATTCAATCGCCATGGCAAAAGCAGCCAGACCATTAAGCAAATTATGCCTGCCCGGCCTACTGAACTTAACCCCTTTCAAAACTATACTCGGGGTAACCAAATCAAATATGTATGTACCTTGTTCTATTTTTATATTGCGGATGCAAAAATCGGAATTGTCCTCTATACCATAAGTTACGCCCTCTAGCGGCAGACCATTCCTTACAAAAAGGGTTCCGCCCTGTTTTATCCTTTTCGTAAAGTCGATGAAGGAAGATATCAACTCCTCTTCACTCCCATAAATATCTAAATGGTCGGCATCCATAGATGTTATGCAGGCAACATTTGGGGTAAGTCGTAAAAAAGAACGATCAAATTCATCTGCTTCTACTACCGAATAATCCGTTCCTTCCAACAGAAAATTACTATTAAAATCTTCTGAGATACCGCCTAAAAAAGCGGTTAAGGGTGCTCCGGTCTCTTTCAACAAATGCGCAAGTATAGCGGAAGTCGTAGTCTTGCCATGCGTACCTGCAACAGCAAAACAAAAGGAATCTGCCGTAATAAGCCCCAATACTTCTGATCGCTTTTTTATCGCAAAACCATTCTTCTTAAAATAGTGGTATTCGCGATGGGACGCTTCCACCGCAGGTGTATAGACGATTAGGGTACTTTTAGCATCCAAAAATGGTTTTGAAACTAATCGTATATCGTCCGTATAGTGGATAGGAATTCCAGCGGCTACCAATTCTTTTGTTAGCGGGGTTTCCGTTTTATCATATCCTGCAACAGGTATATTTATGAACCTAAAATACCGGGCCAAAGCAGACATACCAATACCTCCTATGCCAATAAAGTAAACGCTATGTACATTTTTCAAGTCCAAAATTCAATTCTAAAATTTCACTATTTAATATTCTATTTCGTTAATAACTTTTCTACCTCGTCACAAATAGCACTGGTTGCATTGGGTAATGCTAAAGCCTTCATGTTTTTTGACAATTCCACTTGCTTCTCTTGCGAGTCATATACCCCTTTAAATGAGCTTTCAAAATCCGTATCCAAATCTGCCTCTTCAATCAATATAGCCGCTGAATCCTGCTCTAACGCCCGCGCATTTTTTGTTTGATGGTCTTCAGCGACATTTGGTGATGGAATAAAGAGTGTAGGCTTCCCCACAATACACAATTCCGATACGGAACCCGCCCCTGCCCTAGAAATAATAAAGTCGGCAGCCGCATATGCTTTACCCATGTCATTTAAAAACGCATGTACTTTCACCGTATTCGAATTATAACTCTTATATTTTTCAATATATCCTTTCCCACATTGCCACACTACTTGAATTCCCAGCTCCTCAAAGAAGGATAGCTTATCCGCCATAAGTTCATTTATGCGCTTGGCGCCCAAACTTCCACCTAGCACCAACACCGTTTTTTTTGATGGATAAAGCTTAAAAAAATCCAAAGCATCTTTCTTATGTACATTTAACTGTATTAAATCTGCACGAACAGGATTGCCTGTTTTTACTATTTTGTCCGCGGGAAAAAATTGCTCCATACCATCATAGGCTACACATATTTTCTGTACCCTATTCTTAAGCAGCTTATTTGTAATGCCTGCATAAGAATTCTGCTCCTGTAACACACAAGGAATTCCCTTACCGGATGCAACACGTAATAAAGGGCCACTAGCAAAACCTCCCGTACCAATTACGGCATGAGGTTTCACTCGCTTTACTATCTTACCTGCTTTTATCAAACTACTCATCAATTTAAAAGGGAACATTACATTTTTAAATGTTAGCTTTCGATGTATCCCTGTTATCCACAGTCCTTCTATTTTATAACCGGCTTGGGGCACTTTTTCCATTTCCATTCTGTCCTTAGCCCCTACGAACAAAAACTCCGCTTTAGGAAACCTGCGTTTTAATTCGTTCGCTATGGCTATCGCCGGATATATATGCCCTCCTGTACCTCCGCCAGATATTATAAACCTATAGCTGTCCACTTAATACTTCTAAAGGATTATTCTCATCAATGTCGGTTGAACCGTTAGCGTCTTGTACCAAACTCTTATTACTAGCACTCAAAATAATTCCTATGGCCAAGCAGGTCATCCAGCTAGATGTTCCTCCGCTACTTATTAATGGTAAATTCTGTCCCGTGACCGGAAACAGTTCCACCGCTACGGCCATATTTATCAATGCCTGAAACACAATAGGAAGGCCTACACCTAAGACCAATAGTTTACTAAAAATGGAGGTACTGCTATTTGCAACAACTACGATACGAAACAATAAAAACAGATAAAAGAACATAAGCGCAAAGCCACCGATTAATCCGTACTCTTCTACTATAATAGCATATATAAAATCCGAAGAGCTTTGTGGTAAAAAATTCTTTTGGACACTCTTTCCTGCACCCTTGCCTACAATACCGCCGGTTGCAATGGCTATTTTTGCTCTTTCTATTTGATAGTTCGCTTCTGTATCTTCTGGACTTGTGAAACTATCGATGCGACTCATCCAGGTGTCTACCCTGTTTGGAAACAAGTCAGGAAATGCCTTGGCCGTTACCACGAACAAGGTCAAACAAACCAATCCTGTCCCTATTATCCCTATCAGATATTTTATGGGATATCCCCCTAAAAAGCATAACATCAACACCATGGTAAATATGATCGCCGCTGTTGAAAAGTTCGCGGGCAAAATCAATACCACAACCAAAAACACAGGAAGCCATAAGGGTAAAATACTCTCAGTAAAAGTAACTGTCATCTCCTTAATCTTGGATAGATAGCGCGCCACATAAATAAGTAATACCACCGCTGCCAAATTAGAAGGCTGAAATCCGAAACCAACAAATGGAATACGAATCCACCGACTTGCGTTGGTCTCCCCACTGGTTGTTCCTTGTGCCAACACCACCACCAACAGCACCAAAATAATCGGTAATCCAATTAGGGAAAGTCCCTTAAAAAAATGAGTCGGAATTTTATGTACCCCGTAAATTATTCCAAATCCCAAAAACAACAGTAGCGCATGCTTAATCAAATGACCGGCCGTTGTACCGTTACCTACCACATAAACCAAGTTACTACTGGCACTGTACACAGGCAAGAAAGAAAATAAGGCCAAAAGGGCTGCAATGGCCCAAATAGCTTTATCTCCTTTGATATTTTGTAATAATTTTAGCACTTATAAATTTTTTACACAGTTTTTGAACTGATTTCCACGATCTTCATAGTTTTCAAATAAATCGAAACTGGCACAGGCGGGAGATAACAAAACAGTATCCCCACGTTCTGCAATCTTATAAGCTACTTTTACCGCTTCTTCCATAGCATATGTTTCAACTAATAAGTCCACCACATTTCCAAATGTCTCCTTGATTTTAGTGTTATCGGCGCCCAAACACACGATTGCTTTTACCTTTTCCCTCACTAAGGACATTAAAGCCTTGTAATCGTTCCCTTTATCCACACCACCAACAATCCATACCGTTTGCGTCTTTACACTATCTAAAGCAAAATAGGTAGCATTTACATTGGTTGCCTTGGAATCGTTTATGTATTGCACATGGCTAATTTTCAACACTTTCTCCAAACGGTGCGGCGCCCCCTGAAAATTGGAGATGCAATCCCGTATGGTCTCCTTACGGATACTTACCAATTTTGCGATGGTAGCAGCAGCCATTGTATTTTTTAAATTGTGTTGTCCTTCTAGTGCTAAAGCGTCTGTCGTCATAGTCATCTTATCCGTTGGTGTTGTTATTATAATATTAGTATCTTCTAAATAGGTTCCTTCGTTAAATTTCTCCTTTAAGGAGAATGGCATTAATTTGGATTTGACCGGATTGGCTTTGAGCCAAGAAACAATTACCTCATCATCTGCATCATAAATTAGATAGTCCTTCTCAATTTGGTTCATAGCGATTCTAAACTTTGATGCGATATAGTTCTCAAACTTATAATCATAACGATCTAAATGATCTGGTGTAATATTCGTAATCACAGCAATATCCGGTCTAAACTCTCGGACACCGTCCAACTGAAAACTACTGATCTCCAAAACGTAATACTCAAAATCATTCTCGGCCACCATTTTAGCAAAGCTGTCCCCAATATTACCTGCCATTCCAACATTAAGGCCTCCGCCTACCAATAGATGGTTGGTAAGCATTGTGGTGGTGGTCTTTCCGTTGCTTCCGGTTATTCCAATGATTTTAGCATCAGTATACTTGGATGCAAACTCTATCTCCGATACTACCGGAACACCCTTAGCCAACAATTGCTTTACCAGAGGTACCGTATCCGGAATACCAGGACTTTTCATAACGATATCAGCCTTTATAATCCGCTTCTCGGAATGTATTTCCTCTTCCCAATCAATTCCATAATGTGAAAGAACGTCCTTATACTTTTTATTAATATTTCCTTTATCGGACACAAAAACCTCGTATCCCTTTTTTTGGCCTAAAATCGCCGTACCTACTCCACTTTCACCACCTCCTAGGATTACCAGTAAAGCCATTTACCTAAGTTTTAACGTGACTATAGTGACAATGGCCAAAAGAATTCCTATAATCCAAAAACGAGTAACTATTTTGCTTTCGTGGTATCCTTTTTTCTGATAATGATGATGCAAGGGTGCCATTAAAAAAATACGTTTTCCTTCGCCATACTTATTCCTTGTATACTTAAAATAACCTACTTGTAACATGACTGAAATAGATTCGGCAAAGAAAATTCCACATAAAATGGGAATCAATAATTCTTTACGAATGATAATGGCTATTACGGCTATGACACCACCTATGGTAAGGCTTCCCGTATCACCCATAAAAACTTGGGCCGGAAAAGCGTTGTACCATAAAAAGCCGACCAGAGCACCGGTAAATGCAGTTATAAAGATTACCAATTCCTCTACGCCTCTTATATACATAATATCCAAGTACTCCGAGAAAATGATATTACTGGAAACCCATGCAAAAATTCCTAAAGTGATTACAATAATCGCAGAACTGCCCGCTGCGAGTCCGTCTATACCATCGGTTAGATTGGCTCCATTGGAAACAGCGGTAACGATTAAAATAATAATCGGGATAAAAATCAACCACGTATATGCCTTCAAACCATCACCCATCCATGAAATAAAACTGCTATAATCCAGCTCATTATTCTTAAAAAAAGGTACGGTTGTCATAGTCGACTTAATGTCTGCGCCTTTAACCTCCTCTACGGTAAAGTTCTCCGTAATCATTGTTTTAGTGTGCTCGCGCATGGTTACCTCTGGATGAAAATAAAGCGTGGCACCTACAACCAATCCCAGTACCACCTGACCCAATACCTTGAACCGACCTTTTAGTCCCTCTTTATTCTTTCTAAATATTTTAATATAATCATCTATAAAACCGATAATACCCATCCAAAGAGTAGTTACCACGAGCAGAATAATGTAAATGTTCTGCAGTTTGGCAAATAACAACACTGGAATAAGCGTTGCGAATATGATAATCAAACCGCCCATGGTAGGTGTTCCGGCCTTTTGCTTCTGACCATCCAGACCCAAGTCCCTAACCGTTTCTCCAATCTGTTTTTTTTGAAGGAAGAGAATAATGCGCTTGCCATATATTGTTGCCAAACCCAAAGAAAAGAGTATAGCCATAGCAGCCCTAAACGTAAGGAACCCAAAAAGGGAAGCTCCGGGAAACTGGTATTCGCTTTCTAAATATTCAAATAGGTAGGTTAACATATATTCTCGCTAAAAGACAAATAATTATTTGGCTCTTGTTATTTATTTAAACTCTTTAATACTTTGGTTACAATTTTATAATCATCAAATTCAATTCGCTTACCGTTCGTTTCTTGATAGGTCTCATGACCCTTACCTGCCACAAGGATAATATCATTAGCAGCAGCTAATTGGCACGCGGTCTTAATCGCTTGCTCCCTATTTTCAATAGCTAATATTTTATTGACATGCTGCGGCTCCACGCCAGATTCCATCTCTGAAATAATAGCTGTAGGCGATTCGGTTCTTGGATTATCCGAGGTAAAAATGACCTTGTTGCTCATTTCACCAGCGATATTGCCCATTACCGGACGCTTTGATCTGTCTCTGTCGCCACCACACCCCACAACGGTGATGACGTTTTCATTTCCAGTCCTCAATGTGTTGATCGTCTCAAGCACATTTTTTAAAGCATCCGGCGTATGGGCATAATCAACAATAGCCGTAATTTTTTGTTTTGATATGTAATATTGAAATCTGCCATCTACAGTTTCAAGCTCGCTTAACAAGCGTAGGGTTTCTAAATTTTCCAAGCCCAACAAATCTGCCGTAGCATAAATAGCCAGCATATTATAGGCGTTAAAATGACCTATTAATTTGGTCCATAACTCATTATCATTCACCTTCAACAGTTGCCCATCAAACTGATTCTCTAAAATCTGGGCTCTATAATCGGCGTAATTATTTAAAGCATAGGTATATTTTCTGGCTTTGGTATTTTGTAGCATTACCAAACCATTCTTATCATCTATATTGGTAAGGGCGAACGCTTTTTTAGAAAGCGTATCGAACAGTATCTTTTTAGTATCCCTGTATTCGGCAAAAGTGTTATGATAATCTAAATGATCATGCGACAGATTGGTGAAAATTGCACCTTCAAAAACTAAACCTTCTGTTCTTTTTTGATGGATTCCGTGAGAACTTACCTCCATAAAACAAAACTCTACCCCAGCACTGTTCATTAGACTCAAATGCTTGTTGATTACCAAGGCGTCCGGTGTAGTATGGGTAGTCGCATACTCCTTATTGTCTACCATGATTTTAATGGTAGACAATAAGCCTACTTTATAACCCGCCTTTTTAAAAAGCTGATATAACAAGCTAGTTACGGTGGTCTTACCATTAGTTCCGGTAACACCTATCAATTTTAAATTCTTAGACGGATTCCCATAAAAATTAGAAGCCATAATGGCGAGTGCACTATTCCCGTTAGCCACTTCCACGTAGGTAATTTCATTAACCAAATCTTCAGGAAGCTGCTCACATATAATCGCCTTAGCACCTAAATCAATCGCTTTTCTTATATAACTATGTCCATCCGTGATCGTTCCTTTAATCGCTACAAAGACATCGTCCATCTGAACCTTACGAGAGTCAAAACAAACGGCGTTGACACTACAATTAGTAGTGCCACTTACCGCTGTCAGGCTAACTCCAAATAATATGTCTTTTAGTAACTTCATGAAAGTTCCAACACTATTTTTTTCACTTCTTTAATATCTGTTCCTTTAGATATGGATTGGCGATAGACTTTTCCATTCCCTTTTACCTCAACCTCTATTCCCAAGTTCTCCAACATGGCAACAGCATCCATACCGCACATACCATGTAGATTTGGAATTTTTGCGTACTCTTTTTGTACATGTGCAAAATAACCTTGGTAGGCTTCTTCCAAATCGTTCCCATCACCATCTTTGATATCAATTTCATCCGTTAAAGGAGAAGTTGCATATACTTTTTGCGCTACTGACTTAAAAACGGGACCAGAAACATCAGCACCATAGTAGCCTACACTTTTATCTGGCTTATGAATGACTACAATACAGGAATACTTAGGATTGTCCGCTGGAAAGTAACCAGCGAATGAGGAAATATATTCGTACTTATCCTTATCCTTGGACACGTAATTGGTTTGCGTTGTCCCGGTTTTACCTGCCATGGAAAAATTACTAGAATACATACCATGACCGGTCCCTCTTTTCTTCTCTACCACATCTTTTAGCAACTGTCTTACTTTACGTGCCGTTTCCTTAGAACAGATGGCAGAATTCAATACTTCTTTATCAAATTTCTTTATACTCTTGTTCCACTCTTTCACTTCCTTTATCAATCTTGGTCTGATCAATTCGCCATCGTTTGCAATGGCATTATAAAATGCCAAAGTCTGCAAGGGTGTTAACGACACTTCATAACCATAAGCCATTTGCGCCAAGGAAAGACCGGACCATCCTTTATCCCCAGGATAGCGAATCACAGGAACACCCTCACCCTTTACCGGTAAGCCTAACTCTTTATGAAGACCCATGCTCATTAAACGATTCACATATTTTTCAGGATTATCCTTATAGCCATTATGTATCATCTTGGCGAAGGCTATATTTGATGACACCTCAAAGGCGTTGGCTACGGATATTTCACCATGACCGCCCCTTTTGGTATCTCGTATTCTATGTCTATATAATTTCCAAGAACCCTTTTCCGTATCTATCACAGAACTTGTATCCGCTACTTTATCCTCTAGGGCAGCCACAAGATTCATCAACTTAAACGTAGAACCCGGCTCATGGGATTCTCCAATTGCATAGTTTAAGCGTTCATAATATTTTCCCTCGTTTGTCCTTCCGAGATTGGCAATGGCCTTAACTTCTCCAGTTTTGGTTTCCATTACGATTACAGTCCCATGGTCTGCCTTGTACTGCTCCAATTGTCCCAATAATGCATGGTGCGCTATATCCTGAATATTGATATCTATGGTAGAATACACATCGTACCCATCTTTGGGTTCTACGATATTATCCGTTCCTATGGGCTTCCATTGATTCTTTGCTATTTTTTGCTTTAAACGCTGACCTTCAACACCACTTAGATACTCGCTAAATGCACCTTCCATACCTACTTTAGTTCGGTAGCCATTTTCATCTACTCTTTCATAACCAACACTTCGCTCTGCAATTTTTCCTAGAGGATGCTCCCGTTTTGTCTTTTGCTCAATAATAAGTCCACCTTTAAATGCTCCTTTTTCAAACAAAGGGAAACCCTTTACCGCGATATATTCCGAATAGTCTAGATTTCGCGCAATTAGTGCATATCTGTTTTTGTTCTGCTTTGCTTTTCTTAAAATTTGCTGGTAATGCGAGGATGTTTTACCAAAGAGTTTGGCAAGTGCGTCCGAAAGTGGTTTTACATTTTCCTTAAAATCCGTATCCGAAACGGTAACCGCATCGAACCGAATCGTATATCTAGATACCGAGGTGGCCAGTAGACTACCATCGTCCGAATATAGGTTACCCCTGTTGGGCGCAATAGTGAACATTTTGGTCGTTCGTGTTTCCGCCAGAGCCATATATTTTTCACCTTCTACAAACTGTATGGAAACCAACTTAAACAGCACGGCCCCGGCAAAGACTACCAGTGCGCCAGCTACAAAATATAATCGCGTTAATATGCTCTTGTCGGTTGCAGGCATGACTATTCTTTTGGTGTTTTAGAAGTAACCTTAATTTTTTGGGGAGGAGTTTCCGATGGAAACAGTCCTTTTTCGGCGACAGTAGTTGTTATGGTAGACTCCAACTTTAATTGCTGCACATCTGACCTTGCATCTACAAATTCGCTTCTTAACTCCCGTACCTCCTCATTCAAGGCAGCAATCCTATGCACCTTTTTATCGGCACTATGGGAACTTGTAATCATAACGGCAGCCAAAAATGAGGCGAAAATGATAAATAGCCAGTTTTTAGGGGCGTCCCCACTAATTAAGAACTTACCTTTTAAAATATCAAGTATGCCTTTTTTAACTCTCATTATTCTTGTGCTAATCTTTCCGCTATTCTCAGTTTTGCGCTTCGCGCCCTATTATTTAATGCTATTTCTTCTTTAGAAGGAATTATTAAAGGCCCTACTTTTTTCAAAGGCACTGAAATATTTCCGTAAAAATCCTTTTCTGGCTCCCCTTTAAATTGACCGGCGCGTATAAATCGTTTTACCAAACGATCTTCCAGGGAATGATAACTTATAACACTCAACCGGCCTCCTTCTACGAGCAATCCGGGGACTTGTTCCAAAAACTCTTCTATAACGGCAATCTCTTGGTTTACCTCTATACGAATCGCTTGATATATCTGCGCCAGTATTTTATGTCTTTTATGTTCTGGAAGAAACCTGTCTAAGGTCAATTTTAACTCTTCTGTTGTTTTAATTACCTTACCCTCTCTACCATCCACAATCGCTTTTGCTAAGGCGTTGGCATTTCTTAAATCACCATAAGCAAAGAACAAATTCCTGAGGTCATCATAAGAATAGGTATTCACCACATCATACGCCGAAAGTTCGTTACGTTTGCTCATCCGCATATCCAAATCGGCATCAAAACGGGTAGAAAAACCACGTTCGGCCTTGTCAAACTGATGTGAGGAAACCCCAAAATCTGCTAGGATACCATCTACTTTCCGAATGCCATAGAACTTTAGAAATTGGGTGATATACCTGAAATTTTCTGCGATTAACGTAAATCTTTCATCCCCAAGAGCATTGGCCTGCGCATCTTCATCTTGATCAAATGCGAAGAGCTTTCCGCCGCTTCCCAGATGTTTCAATATTTCTTTTGAATGCCCTCCTCCACCAAACGTAACATCCACATAAACCCCATTCTCTTTTATGGCCAAACCTGCAACAGACTCTTGAAGCAGTACCGGATTATGATAGATCTCACTCGTCTGCATCAAAAATGTCTTCAGCCATTGCTTCGTACTCTTCGTCGGACATCGAATCAAGTACGGTCTCATATTTATCCTTAGCCCAAATCTCTATTTTATCATGCTGCGCGTTAAGCATTACCTCTTTACTTATTCCCGCAAATTCAAAAAGGTCTTTTGGTATTTGCAAGCGTCCTGTATCGGAATCAATAGGAACCTCTTTTAATCCAGCAGTAAACTTCATCAAGAAAAGATCAAACTGTTTACCCCTTCCACCTTTCTTCATGACCTTTCGCATCACCTCATCAAACTTGACCTTAGGATGTAGCTCTAAACAGTCTTTGAAAACAGCTCGCTTAATCACAAACTCATCGTTCATAAACGGGAGTAGCTTGTTTTTCAAAGCAGTAGGAATATTTATTCTACCCTTTGCATCTGCTTTGCATGCATGTTGTCCTACTATTGTGGTCACTTAAATTGGTGTTATTTTCTAATAATAACTCAAATATATAGATTTTATTTCCAGAAATTTCCACTATTCTCCACTTTGTTAATAAATTTTCCACCTTAACTTTCACAAATACCCACTTTTTACCCAAAAAAAACACTTGAAATACATTTTACAATTTATAAGGAGTAGGTATTTTTTTGAAAATTTTGAATGGTATGAATTGCCTATATTTGCCTAAATACCAGTACCAATCTGAATGAAAGACGATTTAATTAAAGAAGGAAAATTCAGCTATACAGAAAAAGGAGAAGGAACCCCCATTGTTATCCTTCACGGATTAATGGGTGGTTTAAGCAATTTTCATGGTGTAACCGACTATTTTCCACAAAAAGGGTATAAGATATTGGTTCCCGAGTTACCTATATATGATATGCCTATGCTCAAAACCACCGTAAAGAATTTTGCAAAATATGTGGAAAGTTTTATTCGGTATAAGGGTTTAAAAGATGTAATTCTATTAGGGAATTCCCTTGGAGGACATATTGGCCTACTTCATACAAAAATGTATCCGGAATTAACAAAAGCTCTAGTTATTACAGGTAGCTCCGGACTCTATGAAAGCGCTATGGGCGATGGGTACCCTAAAAGGGGTGATTACGAGTTTATAAAGAAAAAGGCACAAGACGTTTTTTATGACCCGGCAGTTGCAACCAAAGAAATTGTAGATGAGGTTTTTGCCACGGTTAACGATAGGATCAAACTTGTAAAAACCTTGGCAATTGCAAAAAGCGCTATTCGCCATAACATGGCACAAGACCTGCCAAGTATGCATACGCCCACCTGTATCATCTGGGGAAAAAACGATGCTGTAACACCGCCGGACGTGGCCGAACTTTTTCACGAGCTATTACCAGACTCCGATTTGCACTGGATCAAGGAATGTGGTCATGCACCAATGATGGAACACCCGCAGGAGTTCAACAGTATTTTAAATGCTTGGTTGGAGAAGCGCCAGTTTTAACCTTTTTGAACTCACCCTATCAATTAATATCCTTTTAAAAATTTACTAAATACCATAATCTTTACCGTTTTGAAAATTAAATCTGCCGAATTCGTAATGAGCAACAGCGATGTTGCCAAATGCCCTAGGGAACCTATTCCGGAATACGCGTTTATTGGCCGATCTAACGTAGGAAAATCTTCCTTGATCAATATGCTTACCGATCGCAAAAGCTTGGCAAAGACCTCGGGCAGGCCAGGAAAGACCCAACTTATAAATCACTTTAAAATAAACGATAATTGGTTTTTAGTAGATTTACCGGGCTATGGTTACGCCAAAGTATCCAAAAGAGATAAAAATATTTTTCAAAAATACATTACCAACTACTTTCTACAGCGCGAACAACTTATTTGCTCCTTTATTCTTATCGATATAAGACACGAGCCTCAAAAAGTAGATATGGAATTTATGGAATGGATGGGCGAAAATGGAATTCCATTTGCCATAATATTCACCAAGGCAGACAAACTGAAACCAAAGGCCCTGGAACGCAGCGCTAAAAATTATATTGACCAAATGCTACAAGGTAGCTGGGCTGAAGCTCCCCAATTCTTTATTACTTCATCTAGCAAAACAATTGGTAGAGATGAGGTTTTAGCCTATATAGATGATATTAATAGCGCTTTCATTGAATCAAAAAAGGGTGGATGAGTTGGACTTGAAATGCTCAATCAATTCGCAAACTTCTTTATATCTTAAACAGCAAGTAGATATCACCTATACCGCTAACTCAATTACAGCTCCATAACAACAAAAGCAAAAATGACTTAACATTGATTACCGACCGAATCTAACCGCGAACGCTAACATCTTTCTTTAACTAGGTTTATAAGTTCTTCAGGTGACTTTAAATTGTCCAATTCATGGGTATGCACTAAAATCTCAAAGCCACTATTCCCTTCTATCAACACAATAGGATAGGTAAATTTATGACCAAATTTTGAACGGTACGCCTTTCCAAATTCATCCTTGTGCAGAAATTCTAGCCTTGTACCCGCGGCCTCGGTATCTTTACGGAAGCTTTGCCACACCTTCTTCTCCGAAAGAGCACCATGAGTAAGTTGGCAAAGACTACAACTATACGATTCAGGATTCAGAATTTTATGGGCTCCGTCTACAACCGCGTTTCGGAGTCCAGAATCTGCGTTATAAATAAATACAAGTTTTTGTGACATATCAAATTAACATTCTAAAATTTAGAAAAGAGTGTAGTTTTTACATAAAAAATAAAGTGTTCTCAAAGTGTGTACACCACTCTGAAAGTCAAAAATCGAGGTTGAATAAAGGTTTCTGAGGTGAAAACCGATAGATTGTTCGCACTGTTCCTCACTTGGGAATCTATATCCAAAATATTGGTCGCTTTTAACTCATATTCCCATTTTGCATCCCTATCTTTTCTATAGGCCAATGAGGCGTCCCAGTTTTGAAAAGACTGTGAGCTACCATTTCCAAGATCTTGATTTGTGTAAGTATAGTTACTTCGTAACGTAACCGATTTCCAAATATAGGCATCAAATTCGACAGAAGGAGCGTTGGTGACGAAAGTGGTTTCACGACTCCCTTGATTATTATTGGTTACACTATAACGGTATCTCAGATTAATGTTTGGCGCAACTTTAAAATTTGTGCGTATGCCAGGTGTGTAGGTTTGTGTAAAGCCTTCGTTTAACGACTGTTGCCCTTGAATAAACTGATTGATCTTGCTGTAATTAAAATTTGCATTTAAACTTGCCTGTACCTTCCCAAAAGTTCGCTGTACGCGTCCAATAAGACTTACATTTTCATCGGCGAAATTTGAATTGAAAAAAGTACTGGTTCTAATAACGTTATCAAAATTCGTTAAACTTCGTACTTGGTCTATATTGCTGGTATAAGCAGCTCTTGCAAAAACATTGGTATAATTGAAAAGGTTAAAACTACTATATAACATACTCACATTGTGTGATAGGGCATTCTGTAAATCGGGCGTACCAAATTGGATACTATTAAAATTATTAAGTACCAAGCCTTCAGCCAATCGTGTAACATCGGTAAATTGGTTTCGCATAGCATAGTTTACAGTGAGGGATTCACTTTTCTTAAACTGTAAGCGCGTTTCAAAATCGGGCAGTAGACGAAAAAAGTTATCCTCAAAAGTTTCTCCAAATTGAATGTTCTTGTTTCCGTAAGCATGCACAGAAAATCCTGGAGTAATCGTAAATATGCCAGTTTTTAATCGGTAATGTATCCCAAGATAAATATCACTAAAATTATATTCCGTATCATTAACGGCAAGACCACTATTGATTGTTGGGGTAGGTTCAAATTGAGACCCATCCAGTAAAAATTGGAAAATATTGGAATTGAATTCTTGTCGACTTAGAATAGTTCCTAACGTCAGGTTCAGGTTACTCTTGCCATTCAAGATTTTATAATAATCCAATTTTGCATCTACTTGATTGGAAACAATTCGTCTGTTCTGACCAAGATTATAATTAGCCAATGAAGTGTCGAGCCCTAGCGCATCTGCGGTAGTATCAAAAGCATCGTCACCATTCGGATCATTAACCAAAACCGCATTATAAAAAGGATCTTCGTTTTTGAACAAGTGCTGCGCTTCAAAAGCAAAAATATTAGTTTCCCCAAGCGTATAATAGTAATTGATATTTTGATTGATGCTAAACGGGGTAACCTCTTCGAGCTGAGTTGTATTCCCAATCACAGAGGAGAAATTATTCTGGTTCTGTCGGTCATTTGAGATTCTTCCCAAAATATCGTAATCCAACTGATTATTAATATTGGGCTGATACGATGCGCTTAGCTTCATCAATGCTTGGTTGGAACGCTCCCTACTGGATTGTTCGGTAGCCTCATCCGGAATACCCAAATCTGGATTTGTGTATTGGACAAAACTAGTTTCCCTTGATAAAATCCGGCTGCTGTTATAGATTACAAAACCACTAAGATCTAAGCCTTTATTTGGGGAATAGCTAAAATTACCTGTTGCTAACTTGTTCTCTATTTCTATGGCATTTGCTTGGGAGGTTAAAAAATTGAGGCTGTTGTCCCCTAAATTTATATTGGTACCGCTGCTGCTGCTAGGTGCCCTAAAACCGCCACCAAAACCCCTAATATCCCTTCTTGTAAGTGCTACCTCACCCGTGTTGTTTAAATCTCCAATAAAATTGAGGCTATATTTTGGACTGTAATAAAAGAGTTTAGGCTGCAAAATATAAAGCTCATTATCCGGGGCTGCACCTGCACCTACCGTTACGTCACCAAACCAAAAATTCTCTTTACCCTCTTTAAGCTTAATATTTAATGCTACGTTGTCCTGATTGTTCCGTACACTACTCATTTGACCCACTTCGGAGTAGTTGCGTAATACCTGTATTTTATCTACTGCTTTTGATGGGATATTCTTCGTGGCCAATTTGGTGTCTCCGTCAAAAAAATCCTTGCCGTTCACCATCAATTTGTTCACTACTTTCCCTTCAACCTCTACCTGACCATCCTCATTTATTTCCACTCCTGGTAAATTTTCAAGAACATCCTCAAGCTTTCTTTCCGTGCCGGTATTAAAAGAATCAGCATTGTAAACTACTGTATCTCCCTGTATGCTTACGGGCATCTCATAAATAAGTTCTACTCCATCTAAAGAATTCTCTGGTTTAAGAATATAATCCTTAACGATATCAGCTTCTTTTATTGACAGAATTTCTTTATAAGTGGTCATACCCACGTAACTCACTTGTATTTCGTAGGTTCCGTTTGCACCGAGTTCAAGGGTGTACTTTCCTTGTGGGTCTGTAATCCCATAGGACTCAAGTCCACTTGTTGCTTGGTTCATTGCAATGACATTGGCAGATTCAAATGGCACCTTTAAACTATCGGTAACCATCCCCTCCAGTTTCACTTGGGCAAAGGAAATGCTGGCTACCATAAGTAGCATTAAAGAAACTATTTTTTTCATTTTTGAATATTGAAATGCAATCCGTTAGGAAATTAAGAGCGTTTTAGTTTCTTCTTCTACCTCTATTGTTTCGCATTTCGAGCATTTTGATCTGAATGGTATTTTGGTAATCGCTTTTTGTGATTTCCTTTCCTTTATCCGGGGCCTCAATTTTAATTTTATCCTTAGGATTCATTACGATTTTGGCGCAAAGCATGGTTGTACCACCTGCACTAACTTCCAAAATTAGACCTGGAAGTCCCCAGTATTCGGCAGGGCCATGACTTACCGGTATTTGAGGTGTATACCAAGCCTCCACCTCGGTCATTTTTACCTCCGGTTCCAAGGTTTCGATAGCTGTAGAATCAATTGTTGCAGTATTGTTTTGCGCTCTTAAATCGCTCCAAGAAAAATCGAACCAAGTTAACTCGTTTGTTGGTACTAACGCGGTAGCTTTAAAGCACAAGTATTGTCCAATCTGCTTGGATTCCTTGCCCATATTCCAAGAAATTTCCTGTAGCTTATCTTTTACCAGAAACCTTTTTCCATAAAATTCCTGACTTTGGACCAAGGTATTTTCTTTTATATTCTTGTACTGCTCGCCTCTGGAAAAATTATTTCCCCAAGAATCCGTAGCTCCTGAAATAGCATCTAGCTTCTCCTCTTCATCAAATAAAGATTCTTCCTTATTAAAGTTGAGAATATAGGTTTTTTCCAACCTATTCTTTAACCGCGCCTGAACTTGCTTTTTTTGCGCTTCGCTCATTCGAGCTCCCCAACTGCCAAGCTCCATCTTAGATTTTGAAAAATAAAAGGCCTGCCCTTGAAATTCTTCAACGGTAGGTTTAAACGAGAATAAAAAAACAAGGGAAACGCAAGCTAATGTACTTAGAAATGCCTTCATGATAAGCTTTTGAGTTATAATTGTTTAACTAATATATCAAAAGTATAAACAATTTAATATTGTTTATAAGAATCTTAACTTGTACACCTCCCTTTTCATTCTTAAAAGTAGATTTTACTCTTCTTGGCTTACGCAAACGCAAAGAAATAGCCTCTTAAACAAGAGCATAAACAAATAAATTTTGAGTCCTCATAATTCTGAAAATCCAAATCGTTTCAGAAAACAAGCAAAATATACTACTTCTTTAAATCCAAGTTTTCCGCAAAATAATCGCAAAAATCCTTCATGGTAGCGGTCATCTTTTCATCTTGGGTCGCTTTCATGAATGTTTCGGATAAGGAAACCAAAGTCTGATGAAAAAACGTTTTCATTTCATCTACTGGCATGTCCTTTGTCCACAAATCTATCTTTAAAGATTCCTGATTCTTACTATCCCATACCGAAAGTAACATCGCTTTGGCGTCCTCATTGTCTATACCACCATCCTGGGCGGACCATGATAATTTTTCTGGTACACGATTATCATCTAATCCCACGCGCAAGGTTATTTCTGAAGTATGTAAATCTGCCATTTAATTTCTAGGTTTGTAATTCGATTTTTTAAATATTTCTTCCTCCGCCATCGTAAGTAACTGCTTAAGCCCTATGTCGTTATTATCCATAAATGCCCTAACTATTTGCCATCCCATATAGCGGCCTAATCTACCTGGAGATTCATTGTCCAGTTCCAATCCAAATTTAGAAAATGGCGATGGATCTAAAAAACGAGCGTTTAATTTAGCATCCGTACTGTACAGATGTTCCTGTTCCACAAAATTACGCCAAATAGGCTCTTCATTAACCATAGCCCACTCTAACTCGTCCTGGGTATACCTAATCTTTTCCGTATCAGGTGTATCAGGCATAAGCATATCCTTTAAATAAAGTTCTTTTCCAAAATAAATCATACGCGCTAAAAAGGTACGGTCCCGTGGTTTTGGCACTACCCTTTTTGCAAAGGCACTAGCCACATCGCTTGTCATATACTTGCGATCCAAAGTTTTAGCAATATAACGTTGAAAACCTCCATAATACCTGTGCTCTGGCGCTAAATAATTATCCAAACCTATAAACAGCAACGAATCGGCCAGGATAATACGGTTATCATAATCCACATCGTTAGTAACCGTAATGACCTTTGGAATCCGTTGTTCGGGAAAGTAATACTTTACATGCTTAAAAAGTTGAACTAGGTCAGCTTCCTCATCGGTAAAACTATTGAAGGTGTTACCTACTTCTTGAAAAAGTTCAATTTGCAGGGTATCTTTCATTTTTGCTACCCATACACTATCAGGAGCAGGAAAAAGATAGGGATATGATTTACGTAATGCCGGTAATTTATCAGGTGTAGCTGTGGCAAACTCGCGATCAAAGCGCAATATCTCAAGATCAATGGGAATTTTATCAATTTCAGCTTTTACCCTATCGGTATCATTACAGCCAAAAAACAGCAAGGAACTTGATAATATCGTAAAAATGAGTTTCTTCATACTAGCTTTTTTGTGATACACTTTCGTATTCTCTTAGGACAACTTATTTTTAGGGTAAAGTTAATCGATTTCTAAATATTGACCCGCTTATGCAAACGGAAAAAGTAATAGACTATATTGTTTCTTGGTTAAAAGAGTATGCAACCAATGCAAATCAAAAAGGTTTTGTTATTGGTATTTCGGGCGGAATAGATTCTGCGGTTACCTCTACCCTATGTGCAAAAACAGGTCTCGACCTGCTTTGTCTGGAAATGCCTATTCACCAATCTCCGAACCAGATTGATCGTGCTTCTCGACATATCAGCTGGCTTCAAGAACATTTTACCAACGTAAAAAGACACCAAGTTAATCTTACACCCGTTTTCGATAGTTTAGTATCTACCTTCCCTTCCGTAGCTAACGAAGAAGAAAGGTTTATGTCCTTAGCCAATACCCGTGCCCGCCTACGTATGACCAGTTTATATTACTTTGCAGCGCTTAAGGGCTATCTAGTAGCCGGAACAGGTAACAAGGTTGAGGATTTTGGTGTAGGATTTTATACCAAATATGGAGATGGAGGCGTAGATTTAAGTCCAATCGCAGACTTACTAAAATCCGAGGTATATGAAATTGCCGAGGTACTTGGGGTAAATGAAGAAATTATAAAAGCTGCACCTACAGACGGCCTGTGGGGAGACGATCGCACAGACGAAGATCAGATAGGAGCATCTTATCCGGAGCTAGAGTGGGCCATGGAAATGAAGGACCAAGGAAAATCCGAAAACGATTTTACTGGAAGGCAAAAAGAGGTGTTTTCCATATTTATGCATTTCAACGGAATAAACCAACACAAGATGGTACCCATTCCTATTTGCGAAATTCCGAAAACCTTTAAATAAACCACTCACCTAACAATCAGGTAACTAAATCGAATAAATTCTACCAAATTATTACGTTTATCGCAAAATAACAGAACTTTGGTTTCGAAATAAGATTTAATAGTCTTACATTGCATGTGCGAATTCGTACATTTTACGGTAATGCTATTAGTCTTGAAAAACCTACATAATGATTAAAGTTTTAATAGCGGATAATCACCCAATAATTAGAATGGGTGTACGCCAAGTTCTTGAGTCCGAAGCAGGATTTGAAATGGTGGAGGATGTTTCCACCACAGAGGAACTTTTTAAAAAACTGGAAAATGTTACCCCCGACGTTGTCATGCTAGAAATGGATATTCCCGAAATAAACGGAATAGCCGCACTACGAAAAATCAAAAAAGAATATCCGGATGTAAAAGTACTTATGTACAGTGGACAATCTGAGGACGTATACGCGCTTAGTGCTATCCGAGCCGGTGCATTTGGGTATTTATCCAAATCCTCCAACACAGAATACATTCTGGCCGCAGTTAGAAAAGTTAGTGAGGGCAGCATGTTCATCACCAATGAGTTAGCTCAAAGGTTAGCATTTGACGAGGGAACAAAAAAACCAAGAAGGTTCTTCCGTAAATTATCTACCCGGGAAGTAGAGGTCTTAAAATTATTAGCGAGTGGAAAACGCAACAAAGAGGTAGCCCAAGGTTTAAATCTTAACGAAAAAACAGTGAGCACCTACAAAGCACGTTTGATGAAAAAGTTAAACGTTGATAACATGGTAGATTTGTTACAGCAGGCCAAGGCTCTGGAACTATATTAATGAAAGAATATAAATATTAAAAAAACCCGCATATGCGGGTTTTTTTAATTTCAGCAATCACCTATTATCAAGATAGCACCCTATTCAATTTTTTATTCAATAGTTTATTTAATTGAATATAATTCATAATTTCCTCCAACACTTCTTTATTATCCTCCTGTATATCTTGAGTCTCATTTTGTAGGGATAACATTCTTTTTTTTATGAGAAAGCAACGTAAGGTCAAAATAGTTTCACTAACTAATTGGGCTACTCCCTTTTCCTTTGTTTTGGGGTAAATATCCTTACTTTCCCAATTATCTAGGCTATAGCGCTCCTCTTCCATTAAAATAGAGGAAATATCATTTGCCATTTCCTGCTCCATACCCGTTATAAAACCTTGAATCGCAAACTCCTCTGTTTGACTCAATGCTTCGATCAACAAATAATAAATTGATTTAAATTGAGAATTCGTAAATTCAATTTCATCTTCTTGTAAGTCTAAAAATATCTTTTCGTAAACGGTACTCTCTATCGATTCGGGTTCCATTACTAGCTCTCCGTGCTTATTCTCCTTTAATACCAAATCCTCAAATTCTTCGGTCTTGTCCCCATATATCAAAAGGAGCTCAATAATTTTGCGCTCTAATACAAACTGTACATCCACTTTTTCCTGTACCGCTTCGTTTCGAACTACATCAAACGCTTTCGCTTCCTGTTTTTCCTGTTTTTTCGCTTCCGCAATATCCTTTTTCCCTATTTGCGCCAAGGTATTAAAAAGTACTGCCTCCGATATGTTCATAATTTGGGCACACTCTTGAATATAGATTTCCTTTTTGATACGATCTGGAATCTTGGAAATACTGTTCACGATATCCCGCACCGTATCTGCACGCTTAACAGGGTCCTTTGATGCTTCTTGGACCAACAAAGATGCCTTAAACTGAATAAAATCCTTTGCGTTTTCCTGTAAGTAAGACTGTACCTCCTCCAATTCATTATTCTTGGCAAAACTGTCGGGATCTTCGCCTTCTGGAAAAGTGCATATTTTAACGTTCATTCCCTGCTCCAAAATCAGATCTATACCCCGTAGAGAAGCCCGTAAACCTGCTGCATCTCCATCGAAGAGTACCGTAATATTTTTCGTAAGCCTATTGATAAGGCGTATTTGCTCCGGCGTCAAGGCCGTACCGCTAGAGGAAACAACATTATGTATTCCGCGCTGATGAAACTGTATTACATCGGTATAGCCTTCTACCAAATAACAGGTATCCTCTTTAGCAATGGCCTGCTTGGCGTAGTAAATGCCATAAAGCACTTTACTTTTGTGGTAAATATCACTTTCAGGCGAATTAAGGTATTTGGCCGCTTTTTTCTCATTAGTAAGAATCCTACCACCAAATCCTAAAACCCTACCACTTAGGGAGTGGATGGGAAACATCACCCTAGCCTTAAACCTATCAAAGGTTCTTGTATTGTTGGGATTATTGGCATCCTCCTTTACAATCGTAAGACCGGTCTTACTCAAATAGTCCAGCTTATACCCTTTATCTAGAGCCGCCTTTGTAAAGCCGTCCCACTGGTCCAAACAATAGCCCAACTCAAACTTATTAATGGTTTCCTCGGTAAATCCACGTTCTTTAAAGTAACTGAGTCCAATTGCCTTTCCAAGTTCGGTTTCCAATAACATTTGCTGGAAATAATCCCGTGCGAACTCCGAAACCAAATACATACTCTCGCGCTCACTGGCCAGTTCTTTCTGTTCGTTGGACTGTTCGGTTTCCTCAACTTCTATATTGTACTTTTTAGCTAGATATTTTATGGCTTCAGGGTAGGTAAAATGCTCGTGCTCCATAAGAAAAGCTACCACGTTACCACCTTTTCCACTACTAAAATCTTTCCATATCTGCTTTACTGGTGACACCATAAAACTAGGTGATCGCTCATCCGTGAACGGACTTAAGCCCTTAAAGTTGGAACCAGATTTTTTGAGTTGAACAAAATCACCAATGACCTCCTCTAAACGGGCTGTTTCATATACTTGGTCTATGGTAGTTTTAGCAATCAATCTTCTATTTTATGTAGTTTACAAAGGTAATTAAAAATGAAAAATGAATATAGTAAACTTAAGACTAGAACACAGTGAAATTGATTCCGAATCCTTAGCCAACCTTAAAATAACTACATTTGGGAAGCTTAGGCTATGTTTTCAGCTCAATAAACACAACCAACTTGACTAAAAAAATAGGTTTTTGGCCTTCCGTAGCCTTGGTAACCGGGAACATGATCGGTGCCGGAATTTTTCTACTGCCCGCTACCATGGCTTCTTACCACGGGATCGGCATTATAGGCTGGATAATTGCTTCGGGGGGAGCGCTGATGCTAGCCCTCGTGTTTGGCCATCTCAGTAAATTATATCCGAACACAAGTGGTGGACCTTATGCGTACACCAAAATTGGACTTGGTGATTTTGCCGGCTTTCTGGTCGCATGGGGTTACTGGATTTCCATCTGGTGCACCAATGCGGCCATAGCGGTTGCCCTTGTAGGTTACCTTGGTGCATTCTTTCCGAGCCTTACGGATAGCCCAACTCTTTCTAGTTTTACGGGCTTGTTTTTTATCTGGTTTTTTACCTGGATTAATTCCAAGGATATAAAAACTATTGGCGCGGTACAGGTTGCTACTACAATTCTGAAAGTGATTCCGATTGCGTTTCTAATTCTTGTAGGGGTCTTTTATGTAGACTTTTCGAAAGTCTTTATTTTTCCCTTCACGTCAGATTCCATATTACCCGACATTACTGCGGTAACCACCCTTACGTTTTTTGCCTTTTTGGGTATGGAAAGCGCAACCGTACCAAGTAACTCTATTAAATCACCGGAAACCACGATTTCAAAAGCAACCCTGGTCGGAACCTTATTGACCACAGTATTATACTTGTTCAGCTTTATTGTTATTATTGGTATTATTCCACCTGAAACCTTAGCACTATCTACAGCACCTTTTGCAGACACTGCATTTGAAATATGGGGTACTCCAGGCAAGTATCTGGTAGCATTCGGAGCCGTAGCCTCAACCATGGGGGCATTAAACGGTTGGATTCTGCTTCAAGGTCAAATACCGGCGGCTGCAGCTAAGGACAAACTGTTCCCCAAATTGTTTAAAAACACCAATACAAACGGATCTCCAATTCTAGGAATAGTTTTTTCAAGTGTACTAGCAACATTATTGATGCTTTCAAATTACTCCAAGACGCTCGTAGAAGCATTTACCTATATGATGAAATTATCTACGTTAACGGTCCTACTACCTTATTTATTCTCAATTGCGACGTTCGCCTTGGCCTTAAAGAAAACAAATAGAACATCCATAATCTTAGCCTGTCTCGCGTTTTTATTTTCGCTTTGGATTGTTGTTGGTTGTGGTGCAGAAATTGTGTTTCTTGGATTTTTACTACTACTTTTAGGAATACCAGCGTACGTTTACTTAAAGAAACAGCAATGAAAGCCGATAATGGGCACTTAATTAATAATGGCGGACCAGAAGGATATATGTTTGACTTGGTTAGAAAATTTTATGGAGATGAAACAATTTAAAATAGATGCGGACATTACAAAGGCAGAGACCCTGCCAGCAACATTTTACACATCAGAAGCAATTTTTGAACAACTTAAGGAAAAAGTTTTTTTAAACTCATGGCATTGGGTCGGGGATTTGGCGACATTAGTTCCCTTGACACAGTCTGTTTATCCACTCATATTAAACGAAAAGTTCCTTGATGAGCCCATCTTAATCATACGGGATAAGAAAAACCAATTACACTGTGTAAGCAATGTATGTACCCACCGCGGAAATATTGTCGTACATCATCCTGGAAAGAAGAAAAGCTTGACCTGCATGTACCACGGTAGACGATTTAATATAGACGGTTCTTTTAAATCCATGCCAGAATTTGAAACAGCAAAAGATTTCCCAAGGGCTTGCGACGATTTGCATCGGTTTTCTATTAAGATATGGCTCAACCATTTGTTCGTTAATTTAAAACCAAATTTCGATTTTAGTGAAATTTTGGATGTCCTTAATGAACGTGTTAGTTTTTTACCGGTACAGAATTTTAAATTTGACCAAACTCTAAGTAAAGATTACATTGTTAACTGTCATTGGGCGCTGTACTGTGACAATTATCTTGAAGGATTTCACATTCCTTTTGTTCACGAGGACTTAAACGCGGCCTTGGATTATGGTAGCTATACGACTGAAGTCTACGACTACGTAAATCTTCAAATAGGCTATTCCAGCGGGGGAGAAGAAATTTTCACCCTTCCGGAAGGACATCCGGATTATGGAAAATCAGTTGCCGCTTATTACTACTGGGTTTTTCCGAATATGATGTTCAATTTTTATCCTTGGGGCTTATCCATCAATGTTGTGCACCCCGTTTCAATAAACAAAACAAAAGTGCAGTTTCTAACTTATATCTACGATGAAACAAAACTGAATGCCGGAGCAGGTGCCCTGTTGGACAAAGTAGAACGGGAAGACGAATTTGTCGTCGAGGGAGTGCATAAGGGATTAAAATCCCGGTTTTACTCTGCTGGTCGGTTTTCGCCCACCCGGGAAAAAGGGGTACACCATTTTCATTCCTTGTTGGCAAAGCATTTAAAGTAACAGTTTCGTTTTTTTTAAAATAATCAAAGAGCAATAACATAGCGCGGATAACTAAACCTGGAATTATGTAGTTAATTATCACAGTAGCTAAACCAAGCTACTTTATTAGTTACATATGAGTCTCATTAAACGGATATCCAAATGATTCTAATTTATGGACACAGCCAAGAACGTTGATGGTATCGCTAACTACCAATTATGCGAAAATTTTTTGGTTTAAACGCTATAAAAATTATTCCCATGTGTAAACCTAATGTTGCCACGCTATACGATTATTCTATAAAAATGAGTTCACCAAAGAGATGAAACGCCTTATATAAAAAACAGCCAAGCATTACCTATATTATTTTTAATGGATAAACTAGTATGCTATTTAGATAATAAATTTTCTATAAGGTAACAAGTAGTTATACTCTTCAAAAGAAAAAAGGCCCAATTAGGGGCCTTCTTATTCATTTCGGCAAAATTTAATTGATATCATTCCCTGTTATGGAATATTTGGTTCTTCACCTGTAGTATTAAAATTAGATACTAAAACTGAAAAATCCTCAAGTCCAATGGAGTTATCACCATTAAAATCTGATCGAGCATCGTAACCAGGTTCTCCCAAATCCAAACCAAACACTGAAACCAAGATGGAGAAATCTTCTAACCCTACCTCATTGTCTTCATTTGCATCGCCCATTAATAATTCTCCAATAGCAACGGTATTAGCCCCCGCTATCAAGGTCACTGTTTGTACTGCTTGTAAGGAATTTGGATACTTAACCGCTATTTGATAGGTCCCAGGGGCAATGGTATTTGTCACCCCATCAATTACCATAGCACCCGTTGTATCAGCAGTCGCCGTTAGGTCATAAACGACCGTTGAACCCACATCATATAATTTAACGCTGTACTCCCCGCTATGATCCGTTCGGGATTGCAAGGTTGCCGATATATTTATATCCGCCGTTGTTCCTGCACATGGCGAATCAAGGTTTAATACTAATACATTAGAAGTTCTGCTTACTTGTTGGTCAACGGAATAAGGGGTATTTGACACCACAGCAACAATATAATTCAACCCTCCGTTAGGTGTACCTGTTGCTCCAACAGTTTCCAATAGTGTTACGGGTATCTGTACTGTACCATCATTCCCAATAATACCAGTATATAGTTCCTTTGCCATGGCCTCGTTCGCATAATAGGTTTCATCAGGTACATTAAATGGTGGGGCACCGGATTGAATGAACAAACGACTATCCATTACCAGTAATGAAACATTAGCTCCAGGTGTACCGCTCACCTCAATTGTTTGACTGGGCGTTTCCACACATGACGGTGATTCAGAAATACCTACTGCTGCAATTGAAGGCGTCGCCAAGGCATTTGGGGCCACTACAGTCTGCCCGCCACCAAGACTTCCATCCTCGTAAAGACTAGATACCACGGTTGAACCATCACTAAAGGTAATTGTAATTGTCGCCCCAATCAACTCAAAACCAGATACAGCACCTGCTCCACCTGCTCCTGGGACATCCTTAATACTATTTGGATCGATATCTACCGTAAAATCAAATTTTTCATTAGGATCAAAATCAATAAAACTCATTCCCATAATATCATAACCTCCATTTCTTGGTGCGCTAAAGGGATCAACACAAGGGTTAGCTGGGGTTATAAAACCTACAGCTGAACCACCATTATTGGCCGTAAGACAACTTGCCGTTTCGTCCCCCCCGGCTCCAATAGGATCAAAAACCATATCAGGAAATATACCTGTACTAATATCTATGGATATTCCAGTTATTTTAACATTACCCGTTGAGGTGTTTGTTAGCTGAAGGCTGCTGCCGCCAAAAGTACTCGCACCAAGCGGACCACTAGGTGTAATTTCTAAAAGCGCAGAAGGGTTACCAGATGCAGGCGTATCTGACACATTCCAGATAAACTCAACTTCTGAGTTTAGCGAAGGTGTGCACGCATCTGCTGCGGAAACCGTAACGTTATAAGGGCTATTATCAGCAGCTCCAGGAGTACCACCCAGAACTTGTTGTGATTCCGGTGCATTATCTAATGCAGTATTGGATGCATTGGTTGAAACATCATCAATATGAGCCAACACAAAACGATCAATTTTATGACCCGCCGATCGTTCAGACATGGATATAGTAAAAGTACCTGGATCAGGGAAATAAGCATAGACGGTGAAACTGTTATTGTCTATAGTTCTTGTTATCCAGTTAGTTGTACCTGGTGTGCCACTAGTACGAAATACTTTAAAATACCCATTTACCCCCGGGTTTTCAGTACCGTGATCCGGTCTTCCCTCAGAATTACCAGCTGGGTAATAGATGCTTTTATTTGACGGATTAATACCGTTTAAAATATCCTCAAACTGCGATGTACTATCCAAAGTATGCGTAGCGGTACCACCTGTGCCTTGCACACTAAAAAAGTGCACATCTTGCGTGTTTTCAATTTTAAACCAGGAATCATTGGCATCCGAACTACTCGTTCCCGAAAACGCACTTTTCATATAGAAGCGATATACACCTGGAGTGGTTATGACCATATCATATGATACGGCTTGTCCGTTTGTATTCCCAAAGTGATCTGAGCTCGCCACCATAAAAACATTACCAGATTCATCTAATATATCCCAACCTCCGGCTGTATCCTCAAAATCAGTCTCAGCTTCTATGGTAACCCATCCATTCTCTTCAATAAATGCTCCGGCAGTTCCTGTACCCGTACCTTCTAACAAAGTACCGGTAATTAGTCCCGTGTTTGGATCAATGCTTAAATTAGGGGGCAATCCTGTTGCGGAAAATGTAATATCCCCACACTCATCCAAATCATTATCAGTGGCAATAACCTGTAAGCCCACCACATCACCTTCTATACTCTGTTGTATTCCAGGATTGCTAATAACAGGCGGCGAATTTGTTATTGCTATGGCACCACCTAAAATTTCGATAGCTTTTATATTTGGATTTTCAATGCCTTTGATAAAATCAATATCTAAATTGCCATCGGCAACAGTAACGTTGAATGTTTCTACTCCAGCTGTGTTCCAGCCATAGGCTGCTGTTTGGTCAAAATCATCCAACACAAGATTTCCCTCAATTTCTACGTCGAAGACACGAATGCCATTGGTTTGCGCTCCTGTCCAGACTTCGGCAAAAATTAAATTTACGGTATAATCGCCATTGGGAACATCGAAGTTCCACTGCATATTATCCGGATTTGCAACATTGCTGTAGCGCTCTGTCGTAAACAAGTTATCAGGATACCCCGTATTATTAGTCCCTGTAAAACTTGCGACTCCAAAAGTAATATCAGCCGCCGGCGAAACAAGATTAATATAAGAGGATGGTGTACCGGTGTTGGCGGTGCCATTGGCAGTTGCGGTAGACTGGTCTTCCGTCCAATCTGGATTAGGACCATCCGTTGCGGCTACTAAAGCTCCTCCAGTATTCACACGGAATAAAACATTCGGTGTAGCTTCTCCAGAGAGAAGGGAAACCACTGAGGTGGAACCATCATCATAAGTGAGCGTAAGGGATGCAGCTTCTCCTTCGATTGCCCCGCTATGATTTACTACAATATTTGTACTTTCTCCGGGACCAATGAGTAAGAAAGATGGATCGGTTACAATCGAAAAGGCTGCCGCATTGGCACCGGTCAATTGCGCATCTGTTATAACAATACCTACATTTCCGCCCGTATTAGATACAGGAATGTTTAAACCACCTCCTGTGGGAATAGTTTCTGATGCTGAAACCACCAGCTGGCTGGCTGTAAGTGCTGCTCCTGCAGGATTATCGCTTCCATAGAATTCCATATTTTTCATGGTGCCACCACCTCCGAGGCTTTGAGATCCTGCTACAACATGAATACCATCTCCAGAAACTATTGCCTGAGTACCATGGCGTTCTGTGAGCAAACTAGATTTTGTCGTCCAGCTTCCTGTTAAAGGGTTAAATGCCTCGGTAATATTTACGGCATCGCCAATGGTATTACCTTCCAGGTCTACTTGGATTTCCCCACCTATTACGTAGATTTCATTTTCAAAGGATGCTACGGAAGCTGCCGCACGAGGTGTAGGCAAATCTGGTATGGTAGACCAGGTCTGCGTGGCGAAATCATAGACATCCACTTCGGCAATCAACGGCGCAAAAGTACCACCGTCGCCTCCGGAAAGCCTTCCACCAGCAACGTACAATTTATCGTCAAGAACGGTAGCATGAAAATGGTCCCTTGCCCTTGGAGCATCCGGCAAACTAGTCCATACTCCAGTAACAGGATCAAATTCATCGAACCATGGAATAAAACCACCATTATGGCCTATTGTATTTCCTGCGATTACGTAAAATTTATCGTTGTAAACCACTAAACCTGCTGATCCTCTTTTTCTATTCGTTGGGATTTCAGGGCCCTGAATCCAAATATCCTCTACCGGGTTATAGGCATACACATTGTCCGCCGGAAGTTCATTGGGAAAGGTATTCGTTTTAAAAGCACCAATAACCCAAATTAAACCCTTATGTTCTAGTGCTTGGAAATGATTAAATTCCTGGGGAGCAGAATTAGATATTTGGCTCCACGTCTTAGCTTGGTAATTATAAACATCCAGGGTGGTTGAATTTTCCCTTCCGCCAAACAAATAAAATTTATCACCGGCTTGTACGAAAGAACATTCATGGCGTGCTGTGTAATTTTCATCGTCGGTCTGGTCGTTCCAAAAATCTTGGGAACCAACATTCCAAATAAATGCAATATCAGTGGCATCGTTAGATGCTTGACCCACACTAATGGTCACGGAGTATGGGCTATTTGTTTCAGCACCTGCGTCAATGTTTCCAAATACCAACCCTGTTGTAGGTTCTATTTGTAAACCTGCTGGCAGGTTTGTAGCCGAATATTGGTAGGGTTCACCAGTAACACCACCCGAAGCCAAAACACTTAAGTTTATCAAGTCTCCTGCTTCACTGTTTTGATTTGGTATCGCTTCTACCACAACTGGTGGTGTAAATTCTCCTCCTACCTGCAAGATTTCAATCCCGTTCATCGTTGGGTTTTCAGTAACTGCAGCAACAGCAATATTCAAGACACCGTCTACAAGAGTTACAGGAAATTCTAGCATTCCCCCAACTTGGTTTCCGTAGGTAGCAGAGAGGTCAAGGTCATTTTGTACCAAATTACCTTCTACCAATATGTCATATACACGTTGACCAGGAGCACTGGTTCCTGCAAAACCATTACCAGCATACCAGCGGATAAGGTAATTGCCGTTTGGCAAATCAAAAGTCCACTCCATTGCCGGAGCCGCACCAGCGGGATCCCATCGCTCTATAGCGAAGAGATCTTGGGGAACATAGTCAGGTACTAAAGCATCACGTCCAGAAATATTATGAGTGGATAAATTACCCGTATTAACACTCCAATTTATTCCGTTGAAAGTACCACTTTGAGGCCCTGCACCTCCTGTTGCAATCCAGTTGGGATTTGGTGCATCCGTAGCAGTAATTGCTGCACCATTTGCACGGATACGTAAAATAGGTACCGGTTCATCGTTGACACTGACAGTAAATGTTTGATCAACAAAGAAGCCGTTTCCATCCGTAGCCCTGATAGTAATGTCAGCGGTTGCCGCAGATGAAGGAATTACGATAGTTAAGGTTTTGCCAGTAATCGAAGCATCAATGGTAGTAGGACTGGTATTGGCTTCAATCGAAAATATAAAATTCTCATCTCCACCATCATCGGTAAAGAACTGGTCTAGCTCATAAAGCACATTAGCGTCATTAATTAGGGCAGTGACATTTGGAAGTTCCTGTTCTACGGTTGGTTGACTCGTTTGTACATATAGGTAATCCCAAGTGCCTTCTACTTCAGCACCAGCTTGGTTGGAAGAACCAATCAATCCTACGGCAAGGGGCTCATTGGCCGATTGTATAGCGGATAAAATGGAACCAGCGGCGTTGATGATTCCTGCAGTTTGAAAACTACCCACATTATCAAATCGATAAGCAGCCGTTACCTCCCCATTGGCAGGATTTACGCTAAAACGAAGTTGTACCCCGTTGCTAGGACGGTTTCCAGTAGCTATGGCTACATTTATAGGTGCTTGAGCTACATCCCCAATCTCTTGGCGAACCTGAAGTCCAGCTTGATTGATAACAAATTTGATATAGTTACTCTGTGTTCCATCACCCATGAATATTCCGATTTCACCCGCAGTTGGTGCAGAAGCACCATAGAGTTGAAGTGGGTCATCGAAATTTTGTACAGCACCCTCAATTGCAAAAGCGCCTGTACTTTGGTCAACATTTACTCCGTACTGGAAAGCTTTTTCTTGACTATTAGAACCATCTAATGCCGTTCCTCCGGTCATTTGCATGGTCATGGCACCAATAGCACCACCAAGAATATCGTTGGGATTAGGGTCGCTTGGGTCGTCTCGGCGGTCAAGCCAATTCAACCAGTCATCATTGGAATCCCCATTGTTCATCAGTCCCGTAAATCCGAGACCTAAATATCCTTTTAAGACAGGATTGTCAGACAATAGTTCGTTCAAAACAGGAAGATCAAACGCATCACTACCCGAGTCAAGAGGATCTCCTAATTGGAAAGGATCGTTAACGTCATCAATTCCATCATTATCGTCATCGGAATCATTTAAGTCAGAAATCAAGGTCCCGCCTGCAGCCTTATCAAAGTCGTTTGGCTGCGCACCACCATTGCAGATAACTTCTTCTTCAGTTTGTGAGTCCACTTTGTTGTCAATTTCATCATTATTCGTATAGCCATCATTATCATAGTCTTCGGTTCCAACAAATTCGGGATCGGTAGAATTAAAACAGGCAAGTACAAACCCATCTGGCTCCAGAACCACAATGTTTCCGTTGAAAGGGGCTACCCAAATTGTACCAGGAAAAGGATCGGTATCGCTATTGCACGTTACGCCCAGCGCGTTTCCGCCAAGGTTAGAAGCAAACGTGCTAATGAGAGTATAACTATCATCCAACGGATCGTAGTCTACACGGCGTAATATCCCTCCATTCTTACCCGCAATAAGATCACCTTGCATAGCACCATTAAAGGCTGAAGACGTATACACATCTAAGGCATTAGTATTGGTTCCCCAAGTGGTAATGATATCATCATCCGGACCATCGGGATTATTAATACCAGGACCTCTCCAATCCGCCTCTTGTGGGTCTGCCAAAGACAGCGGTACGGGAGGCCAGTTGGCGGGCAAAGCTATATTTGGATTCGTTGTTGACCCTGGTATTGAACCATCAGGATCGTAAACTTGAGTCCGGAAAACCTCACCTGACAGGGTGTTGGGACCATTGGTTCCAGGATTAGTAAATAGTCCAGCACCTGCTGGGTTTGCTCTTATTGGAGCAGGATGACCGCCATAGTAAGACCCAAAATCATAACCTTGAATATTATCGGTGATTTTGTGCAGGTGATCTGCATTATTCACCTGCTCGCCTCCTATAGGAGAACTACTACCGGGCTCTCCAGAAGGGTAATCGTTACTTACCGTTGTAGGATTGCCTTCATTCAACGGTAATCCTCCCCAGCCTCCATTGGCTCCATTGTCTGTAGCATATACCTTTCCGTTAGGACCAATGGCCAAATCGTAACTGTTTCTATATCCTGGTGAAAATATTTGAACAGGTTGGTTTATCACAATCATTCCTTGATTAAGACCATCATTCCCGCCCCATGGATCACCAACATCAATCCCATCATAACCTACATCATCAGGATCAATAATCCCATTAACATTAGGACGCGTGGGGTCATCCAATGTTGGAACATCATAACTAAAAGATCGCCCTGATGAGGGATCGGTTTGAATTGGCAAAGCCTCAATAGCAGTGAGATCTACGGATAAAATTGCGGCTGAAAGCGCATATTCCGTAATCCACGCAAAATTATCAGAAGGTGCGCCTGCATTCGTAAATCCTCCCGAAGCAACAATCAAATAGTCTTTTCCGTTTACGCTTATAAATTCCAAACCATTAGTCGAATGATTTTCTTCTGACCTAGGCAATCCTCGAACTATATCCACTACATCCCAAGTAGCACCATTCCAGCTGAATCGTGTAATAACTCCTGAGTTCGTATCAAGATTCTGATCCCCACTTGGACCACCGATTCTTGAATCTGAGGACGTAACGTAAACAACAGGATTAGAAGCTGTTCCAGCCACGGTAAGCCCTGTAGCTTGCCGCCCACCTCCTGCGCTTGACCCGTCATCGTTATGGTTGGGGATAGTGGAAGCTTGGGTAAGCTCTTCCCCGTTAATTGCAACGTAATCGTTAACCCCGTTTTTCTGAATTGTAAAGATGTCCACATTTCCATTTAAACTCAAGACATAAAGTCGACCATCAGGACCGTACATCAAAGATGTTCCATTGTTAATGGAGCCTTGACCGTTTAGATTCAAATTACTTTGAGTGAAGCTCTGTGCCTGTGCATGTAGACTAACAAAGAGCAACAAGAATAAAGTGACACCTGTAATTAGACCTCGTAATTTACTTAAATCACGACACCGAATTCCTACTTTTTGGATATTAACTTCCGTCCTATTATTATTTAAAATATAGTTTTTCATTTCCTGTAAATTTTCTTTAGCTAGTTAATACCGCTCTATTAACATTTGTTCTTGATATGGCGTTCCCTTGCTATCCATAGTTTTTATGAAATACGTTCCAGTGGGAAGGTCAATTACATTAAAGTCAATCGTTTTACTATCAATCCCCGAAGGTTCCCTAATCGTCTTGATGAGTCTTCCGGTAACGTCGAAGATTAAAATTTCTTCTACCAGAATGGGTTCATCAAAAGATAGGGTGACCGCTACATTGGCCGGGTTAGGAGCTACACTCATCTCATTCAACAGTGTTTTAGCCGCTAGAGTTGACTGATTAGCGAATGGTCCGTTAATTACAGAGAAATTCACCGTAATCGTCGGGCCTACATTCGGATTGGCAACAAGGGTGTAGTTTCCTACCGGAAATGGTTTGCCTTGAATATTCACACCGATATCACCGAACAGGGAATGAGGAGCCGGGCCTTCATACCTACTTTCACTGATAGGTCCTGAAAGATTAAAAGTCACGCCACCTGGATTAAAGCTTGTATTGAAAATAATACCCAATGGCGTATTGCCAATAGTAGACTTGTCGATTTGTAATCCATCCGTCAAAGCAAATAGCTCAGAATCATCCGTGGCATCAAGTACGATTAACGCGGCATTACCGGTTTCCGTGGTAACGGTAATGTTTCGAGTGGTCGAATTAGCACAACCGTTCGAATCCGTATAACTATACGTGATGGCATATGTACCAACCCCAACACTGGCCGGGTCAAACGTATTATTGATTACCCCAGGACCCGAATAGGTTCCTGTTGCCGGCGACCCGCCGGTCAATACAAACGCAGGAGCTGTATTCAGCACAGGAGTAAACGGTGCCAACGTAACTACCGGTAAAGATGGACCGGTTATAGTTAAGTTCAATGTTTTGGAACAACCATTCGCATCCCTTACAATAACACTATGTGGCCCTACAGCCAAATTACTTGCCGTGGCAGTGGTTTCTGCATTATCCCACTGATAGGTGAACGGTGCAACACCACCCGATGGTACGGCAGTAGCACTTCCGACACCTGAACATGTGGATGGATTCGTAATACCCGATAAGCTGGCATCGAAGTTTACACAAAGTGGATCCACATCGGTCACGGAAAAATTCACCGTGATCGTCGGGCCTACATTCGGGTTGGCAACAAGCGTGTAGTTTCCTACCGGAAATGGTTTGCCCTGAATATTTACACCTTTATCCCCGAACAGGGAATGAGGAGCGGGGCCTTCATACCTACTTTCACTGATAGGTCCTGAAAGATTAAAAGTCACGCCACCTGGATTAAAGCTTGTATTGAAAATAATACCCAATGGCGTATTGCCAATAGTAGACTTGTCGATTTGTAATCCATCCGTCAAAGCAAATAGCTCAGAATCATCCGTGGCATCAAGTACGATTAACGCGGCATTACCGGTTTCCGTGGTAACGGTAATGTTTCGAGTGGTCGAATTAGCACAACCGTTCGAATCCGTATAACTATACGTGATGGCATATGTACCAACCCCAACACTGGCCGGGTCAAACGTATTATTGATTACCCCAGGACCCGAATAGGTTCCTGTTGCCGGCGACCCGCCGGTCAATACAAACGCAGGAGCTGTATTCAGCACAGGAGTAAACGGTGCCAACGTAACTACCGGTAAAGATGGACCGGTTATAGTTAAGTTCAATGTTTTGGAACAACCATTCGCATCCCTTACAATAACACTATGTGGCCCTACAGCCAAATTACTTGCCGTGGCAGTGGTTTCTGCATTATCCCACTGATAGGTGAACGGTGCAACACCACCCGATGGTACGGCAGTAGCACTTCCGACACCTGAACATGTGGATGGATTCGTAATACCCGATAAGCTGGCATCGAAGTTTACACAAAGTGGATCCACATCGGTAACGGAAAAATTCACCGTAATCGTCGGGCCTACATTCGGATTGGCAACAAGGGTATAGTTTCCTACCGGAAATGGTTTGCCCTGAATATTCACACCGATATCACCGAACAGGGAATGCGGAGCAGGGCCTTCGGTCCTATTTTCGGTAATAGGCCCTGAAAGACTGAAAAGAACACCACCTGGATTAAAGCTTGTATTGAAAATAATACCCAATGGCGTATTGCCAATATTGGACTTATTGATCTGTAATCCATCTGTTAAATCAAATAAAGGAGTGTCCGTTGTGGCATCCAGTACAATCAATGCCCCATTCCCTGCCGCAGGCGCTACAATTAAAGTAATTGGAACACTAGCATTGGTATATCCTGTGACCGGACCTGCCGTAAGTGTGGCGTTATAGGTGCCCGGTGTTAGTCCTGTGGCGTCTAAATTTACTTCATAAGAAGTTCCTTGATTGGCTGCACTTGTTGTTGATGCCCAAGTTGCCGGATTATTAGTCGCATTATCAACAATAGACATTGCCGCTGGTGTTGGTAATGCACTTGCATCATCAGAATCCACCACATAATCACGCTTAGCGGTTTCTCCTTGAATAAGATTCACTGTTATGGCGGAAGGCACAATGGTCAAAGAAGGAAGTGTCTCAGGTATTACAGTTACATCAAATGTACATGAATCAGAATTTCCTGCAGTATCTTCTGAAGTTATTGTTACTAGCGTTGTCCCAGAAATTACTGTTCCCGGTAGCGGGTTTTGCGTTAGCAAAGTTGAACCGTCACAATTGTCCAGTGCACTTGCAAGGCCCGTATAATCTGGCATTGCAAAATCACCATTGATATCCCCTTGTTCGGTTTGATTTCCTAGACAGCTAACAATTGGTGCTTCCATATCATTCACCGTTACATCAAAACTACATGTTGCGGTTAAATCTGCAGCATCTGTTGCAGTAACCATCACCATGGTGGTTCCTACAGCAAACAAGGATCCGCTAGGTACAGAATAACTGAGCGATACCCCTGGCAGATTATCCGTGGCGGTTGCATTGAATGTAACCACTGCGCCACAAACTCCGGGGTCATTGGCTACAATTATAGTATCAGGACAGGTCACTACAGGGGCTTCCGTATCCGGAGCCACACTAATCGTAACCGTCCATTCTTTTGTAGTAGCATCCTCTGCTGTTACTGTATAGGTTTGAGGCGTTGTAAAATCTCGTGCTGTACCTGAAACAGGGCTTATTTGCGCTGCATTGGAAATTGCAATGGTTGGCGCTAGACCATTAAGAGAAGTCCCGGTACTTACCGTCAGCGCTATAGTACCTGCACCTGAATTAATAATCTCGTCCCCAACTTGTTCTGTGACATCAAAACCAGTAATCTCTTTCCCGCTGGAAATGGGAGCTGAAATCGTCACTTGTGTTTGGCATGTTCCCACCACACCATTATTGTCCATTGCCATCCAAGTAATCGTTGTAACCGTGCCTACTAGGTATGCATCTGTAAGTGCTAAACCATCACTACGCGAACCTACAACTGTGTTTACCCCGCAAGCATCTATAGCCGTTGGAGGAGTCAGTGTAAGCATCTGAGCAGTAGCACTTGTAATTAATCTATTTGTAGGACAATCCACTAGTACCGGAGGCGTATCATCAATAACGGTAACCGTTGCCATACAGGAATCTGTGTTGCCATTGGTGTCTTCAACAATCAACATTACCGTATTATCGCCTATATCATCACAATCGAAACTGCTTAGACTTACCGATAAATTGGCAATTCCTGACGCATCATTGGAGCCGTTATCGATATCTGCCGCAGTAATGTTTGCAATCCCATTCGCATCCAAGGCAACCTCAATGTTTTGACATATTGCCGTAGGGGCTATATTATCCTCTACCACAACCACTGCAGTACACGTTGCCGAGTTACCACTGGCATCCGTAACCGTTAAGGTCACCGTATTGGCACCAACATTGTTGACATCAAAATCACTCGTGTCTATAGAAATAGTATCTATAACATCATTGTCCGTAGACCCGCCATCCACATTGGCTACAGTTAAGCTTCCAACACCATTAGCATCTAATTGTAGTGTAAAGTCGGTACAAACAGCTACCGGAGCCAAATTATCCTCCACGGTCACAGTTGCCGTGCACGTTGCCGTGTTATTATTTGTATCCGTTACCGTAAGTGTAACCGTATTTGGGCCCAGATTAGCTCCGGTGAAGTTCTCTACATCTATAGCCAAATTCGCGATACCCTCATCGTCGGTAGAACCACCATCTACATCAGCAGCGGTAATGGTAATACTCCCATTGGCATCAAGTTCTACAGTAATATCCTGACAAACAGCTATTGGATCCGTGGTGTCTGGTAATTCAACAGTAAAGTTGACTATTGATTGAGCTTCTGGATTTGTAAATTCATTATGGAATTGGTCTGCTACACGAATAACAATGGTATTGGCACCTTCCTTAATCCCCTCTCCAAGACCGTTCATGGCAAGTGCCCCACTATTCTCATCAAACACAAAGTTAGTGTCGTCTGTTTTCCAAGATGCCACATTCGCTGTTGATATACGAGTATCCGTATCAATCGCATTTATATTCGGCGGATTAATATACACATGAAAATGCTCTGTATTATCAAATAGAACATCCGTCGGGTCTACTTCAACATCCACTGTTAATGAAGTTAAGACTTCACTTCCCTGAGGTGCTATAAAAGTGACTTCAGGACCCGATACGTTTACTGTAAACGTATCCGATGCAGAAAGACTCCCTGAATCTGTCACACTTGCCGTTACGATTGTAGTGCCAGGTCTCACAAAGCTGGCATCTATAGCTGCTCCTGTGGTTGAATTATAAGTAGTCTGATTATCATCCGATAACCAAGTAATATTATCAGAAATATCTCCATCCGGTACATCATTAGCCTCTCCTGTGAAGCTAACGTTTGTTCCCCGGCTTACATTAATATCCACGGGTCCTGTAATCGCAACAGTTGGAGGGGTATTTGGTGGTGTCACCGAAACACATAGTCCATTAAGTTTGGGATTATCGTCTCCCGGATTAGTGAATATCACAATATCAAGGAAACCATCTGTAACTGTTGTTGAAAATGGTAAAGTGACTGCTGTAAATTTGCCATAGGTTGCAAATAAATCAAGGCCTGTCAACACTTCTACTCCTTCAATAGTAATATTTAAAAGTCGAGCATCACTAGCGTTGGCAAATAATTCGGCCATATAAAGTTCTATGGTAAAATCTCCGTTACCCGTTGGAATATTGTATTGCAATCCTCCAGCAAGATTGGTCCAATGTTCAGACTGATATAAAGCTTCTTCTCCAGTTCCAGGAGTTGTGCCAATAATAGCCTGTTCAGCAGGAGTATTATAAAAATTTCCGCCTGCAGGAGTGACATATTGGTCGGCAAGAAAGGGTTTTCCAAAAGCAGTAATTGCTCCTTGATTACCAGAATTGATACATAATGGTAAACTTACCAAGGTACCTACGTTCCAATTAAATTCGCTAGTAGTTATATCTTCTTCATCATCCGTTGCTGTGATAACAACAGGGTACATTCCTTCTGCTCCTACATCAATAGTACCGCTAATGGCGCCAGTATTCGAGTCTATACTCAAACCCGGTGGTAAGGTACTGTTATCTGAAAATGTAACAGGATCGCCTCCATCAGGATCATTTGCCGCTACGGCAAGACCTATTGGCGTATCCCCTTCCAAGTTATTCTGATCTGTAATTTCTTCTGTGAAAACAGGGCTAGCACTTTGTGAAAAGTTAAAATCCCTGATATTAGCGCCTCCATTAAAATCAAAACGTAAGGTTTGCACGCCCGCATTGGTAAACGTTACTTGGGTCTTATAGGAAGCAAAATTCTGCCAGCCTGTTTGAATCACATTTATAGACCCAATGGCTGCAAAACCTCCTGCATTTTCCTCTGAAAAAGTAACCACCGTAGTTCCACCGTTTCCTTTACCAGCAAATACTTCAAGGTCATAGACCCCTGCTGTTGGAACATTTATTAAGTACTCTACAAAATCTCCATTGTCTATATATCCGATATTCTGTGCTGGAGAAGTTTCAATTGCAACGGAATAGTCAGCTCCGGGGGCGCTGGAACCATACCACGGGTCCGGGTGATTAAAGGTCCGTGCCAGGATGGTACCCGGCACCTGCTGGGCTACGTTTATTCTAAACTCTTCGATTACCGGAGCGTTTACATCATCATTCGCAGTAACTCGGGCCAGATAGGAACGGCCTGTTCCTGCTGCAGGAGTCCAGTTAAATGTATAATTGCCACTTGAATTTTCTACTAAGGTGCCTACGGCTACAGCCGTAGTAGGGGTAAAAGGATTGTTCGTACCTCCCTCGCTTACGTCAAATAGTTCTATGGTTGCAGCTGGAAGATTGTCGTCTGTAACCAAAATGGCCTGAGATATGGCTTCTCCTTCATTTACCTCTAAGACTTCAATGTCATCTATATCTATAGTTGGGGAATCATTTCCTGCAGCTGGGTTTATGACTAATATAAACTCTTCCGTAACCGGAGAATTGGTACCATCGGAAATGATAGCGTTTATGGTATAGGTATTGGCATCCGTAGCCAATGGTGTTCCCTGGATTTGATTTGTGGTTGGATCATAAGATAAAGAAGCGGGTAAACCATTGAATACGATACTAAGCACATCATTTTCAGGATCCACAATATTTAACGGGTCTGCAACAGCTACTAAAGCATCATAGGTAAGATCGCCTATGGCGGTTACTGGATGCAGGTTGGCTCCCGGAGCTTCGGTCACACAAATCCCGGAGAGTTTTCCGTTGTCAACACTCGCCGGACCGATTTGCAGGCTTAATATGCCATCGGTTACTGCAACGTTGTAAGTCCTGACAATGGCCGTTTGGTTCGTACTTAGTCCATCCTTAATTGGGTCAACAAGGTCGTATTCATCGAGCATTAAATTGTTCTCGAGAAAAACATCAAATATCCGGCCTCCTGAGCTCGGGTGGAAAACCTCAGCGAAATATAAATCGACTTGATATGTTCCATTTGCGACAGCAATTTCATAAGTAAACGGCGGGTTTTGTCCACCTCCTACGGTTTTGCCTCCGTAGATTTCCTTTTGGTATAATGTGGTTTCATCACCGGCAGTAGCATCTGTAATGGCACCATTATATCCGGCAAAAAGCAGTCCTTCATTTCTAGTAAAACCCAATCCGGTTGGGGATGGATTTCCCGGGTCTCCCACAAAGGAACGCCCAAAGGCCGTTAAATCTGCACTACCTGAAGCGATACATAATTGGAAAGGTCCTGTTGGGATTTCACTAAAACTCACACTAATAGTTTCGGGAGCAGATACGCTCAAAAGTGTGTACGAAGCCGTTGGCACAGGAAGTACAGGAACGCCACCAACCAAAACTTCGGAGACCTCAAAACCAGCATCCGGAGTAAAGGTAAATAGCTGATCACCGCCTTCATTTACGGAAACAGCTCCTGCAGGAGCTATGGTTCCGTTACCGGTTGAGCTAGAAGTGATGGTATATTGGTTGACTGTTGGTGCGCTGACCACAATCATTTTGGTAGTCGTATTCATAGCGCCCAAATTATCCGCCACTGTTAATGCAACTGTATATGGACCAATTGCCGTATAACTATGGGTTGTACTGGAATTTGCACTAGCAGCTTGTGTGGTACCATCTCCAAAATCCCATGCGTATGAATCTATGGTCCCATCAGTATCCATGGAAAATGAACCATCAAAAGTCACTACTTCATTGGTAGCTGCAGGACTGGGATTAATAGTGAAGTCAGCAACTGGAGTTTCGTTTGCGCTAGCCACTGTGATTTCAGCCCCCGTTGCAGAATCAAGAATTACTATGCCAGGCCTAACACCACTCGTGATTTTGGATGGATCTACACCATTAAAATCTACATCACTAACGCCATTGGCAATCGCCTCCACTTCAATTGTTAGAAAATCAAATGTTCCATTTACAGGGTCAACACCGAAATTGGGTATGCCCGCAGCATAATCAATTGTCCCGTTTATATTGTCAAATGCCGGGGCAAAAAGTAAACTGGTAAAAGGTCCAGTAGTTGTAATACTGTTGACCTTAAGAATAGTTTGATCAAATGTCATGTGAACTTCACCACCATTTGCTGCCTCAATGGTAGATATAACCACTGTTAGGTTAAATACCTCATTTGGAACTGCTGTTTTTGTCGCGGGAGTGATAGCAAAATTAGCCTGCCCCATCACAGAACCCGAGAAGCCCATAAACAAACACAGGAAAATCAGGGAAAGAGTTCTCTTACCTGATACATAAATCTGGGACTCCCGTAGGGTACCTTCCTGCTTGGCTGGCTTACCTAGTGTAATAAAGTTCTTTAGATTGCGAATAAGGCCTGTCAACGAAAACATTGCCTTGGTACTGTAATTGGTGGTGAAAATCTGCATAATTGTGGGATGTTAGTGTAGCTATTATTTTTTTTTTGGCGTTTAAAATGGTCAACATATCTAGGGGAAACGTGTCCTTTTTCCTAGGTGTACCAAAACTCGTATGTAGAAGTGAAAATGCAAAATTACCCGACGGTCTGTAGAAGACCAGAGACGAATATATAGATAATTCTAAATGTTGCTTAACGTAATTTTCAATCATATAAACTCAGTTTGGTACCAACCACAACTAAGCAAATGTTCATCGGGATTTGGGTAAAAACCGGTATCGAAAACTAAAAGAGTGATGGGGGGGGGAATCTTACAATAATATTACTTTTATACTAATTTGTAGGAAAATTAGAACAATGATATCATAGCAACTTTACGACTCAATTTTTATTTTCTTTAACACTTGAAAGATTCAAATTAATTTCGATAAACTGCACCCAATTGTTATAAATTTCGACAAAATACCTATTTATTCCGTTAATCGACCATGCGATACCCATTACATCCAAAATCAAGTTTTTGCATTTTCCTAATTAATAAACAACATCAATCTATAAAACGCACCACCAAAATCACTAGTATCGAACCAATCATCAAGGTATTTCATATCTAGACATAAAAAGAGGCCCATCGTAACTGTTATAATAGTAATTTGAAAAGGACGAGCTTTCTTAAGACTAATTTGATTTGTTTTTATCGATGCCGCTCGTTTTGCACGTTGAGCCTGCTGTTTTTACAACTCTTTTTTTATTCATCCCCTTTCTAAAACAATAGGACATTTTCTTACGTATATTTATGATTATTCCAAACTCAATGCCGGGGCTGGGGCACTGCTGGACAAAGTAGAACGGGAAGACGAATTTGTAGTTGAAGGCGTTCATAAGGGATTAAAATCCCGGTTTTACTCTGCTGGTCGGTTTTCGCCCACCCGGGAAAAAGGGGTACATCATTTTCATTCGTTGTTGGCCGAGCATTTGAGATATATTCTAAAAAAACCTGATTGTTATAACAGTGATTGTTTAAATTGAAAACCTATGATTCTATTTTTTGGAACCCGACCAGGAAAATCGACAATTAAAAAATTACAGCACGTTTCTTGTCCATTTTGCGAACAACGTGGAACATTGACAGTTTCACTAACTACCAATTACGCACATCTGTTTTGGTTCAAGCTTTTTAAAATTTCTAGCCTTGTTGTGGCCGAATGTGAGCATTGTAAACGGGTATATTACAAGGATGAGTTTACAGAGACGATGCTGAAGGCCATTGGAGAATAAAAAAGGATGCTCTAACACATCCTCTTTACTACAAAAAATATTTATGAGATTATAGATCAAAACGTAGACCCAAAGAGATGTTTCTTTGTTCTACAGCTGCATCTTTAAAAATGGGGTTTAAATCGTATTTCATGTATAATTGTACTCCGCCAAACCCCGCATAAGCACTTAAACCATAGATAAAATCGTTAGTGTTATAATCTCTTTTAAGTTTATCCTTCACACGGTCTCCATTCTCAGAATATTTTAGTTTTTGACGTGTTCCTATGTTAAAGCCACCGTAACCACCGATTCCTAAACGAAAACTTTTATCGATATTGTAGCGCAACGACTTTTCTGTTTTACGAACTTTTGAAGGTCCAAATTCAAAATGCAAGGGAAACACTAAATTGTCCATCCTAAGTTTAGATTTATTCAGTTCCAGAGGAAATTCCTGTAGCTCGGTTTCATTTCCGTTCGTTACAAAATATTGGTTGTCCACAGGCTTTAAACCATTGAACTGGAAGGAAAAACCATAATTAAGCCTCATAAAGTTGGTGTTTTGAAAAACACGGGTACGCCACTGCCATCCCATTTCAAAAAAGCGACTTCCACCCACTTTGTAAGGTGAATCGTTTAGGGATTGGTTGTCTATCAATGCATTGTTCAAGCCAATTGCCAAAACAAAATCAGAACTGGTTCTGCGATCATATTTCAAATCTCGCTTCCATCCGCTATCCTTAAAAAGAAACCTTTCTGCGGGCTTACCGTCGACCCAGACACCTATTTCTATCGCATTGGGACCAGTAGAATCGTTCGCTACGCTTGGTAATAGAATACCTTTGTTGCGTTCCAACAATCGTACTTGGTTATCTATAATAGCCAACCGGTTTTCAATGTTCAGCGCACGATCGGTAGCGGCTTCCTTTTTTAACAGGTCGGCTTCCTCATTGTTTATATCTCCCTTGGCAAGACGTTTATTTATCTGTTCTACCTCTATTTTGAGCGCTTCTTTTTCTTGTACCGTAATACGCTCTTTTTGTTTTTCCAACTTATCCATTTTGGACTGATACTCTTCTTGGGCAATGGTTTGCTGCGCCACAAATAGGGTAGCAAATACGATTAAGTAAAGTGTAATTGTTCTCATTTCGATTGATTTTTGATGATTAATTTTGATTAATTGATGAATAAACTCTTCCCTGCACCATTTCGTTTTAATGGCGTACAGATTGCGTTAAAAATGGTGATGTTTAATTATTTCGATCGGCAACGGCCGTCCTTACCTTTAAGAAGCCCGACTTTAAAGACTGGAAAATCTGGTCTCGAAAAGATTGATCAAGCTCATCCTCCACCTGTGATAACAAGGCCATGGCATCCACGCTTTGATCCTGTTTAAACAGTTGTTCCCTAAAAATAGCTTCTTGGGCGTTTCGCAATAAGGAATCCACTTCGGCATCGCTTACCTGGGAAGACTGTTCCAAAAGAACTACTTGAGCTACTACCTCAGCTATTTTATCGTTTAAAACTGCTTCCGAAAGTTGTGATGGTATTTCAACGGCCTTAGATTCTTGCTCATTTATCTGAGCAACTACAGCATCCTTTTGTCCTTGATTGCTAACCTCTGGCATGGTATTTTTAGTGAAAATGGTAATCTCCTGCTTTTCTGCGTTCGCATCTTCCGTTGTACCGTCTTCTAATGCAATTGTATTTATATCTTTATCAGTATCCAATAACATAGGCTCTTCCTCCCTATCCATAGGAACCGTAACAGGTTTCTGCACTATAACGGGACTTATAGGCGTAACTTTTTCCTCATTAGCTAGGTAGAAAATAGCGACTCCGATTACTGCTGCGACGCTTGCAGCAATACTTAACCAAAAATATCCGGGTTTCTTAGCTACCGGCTCCGATTTCAATTCCTTTGAAATACGTTGCCACGCTTTTGATGAAGGTGTTATCTCCCGCGTGTCCAATTTGGACTTTATATATGTTTCAAACTTATCTGGTTCCATAGCCAATGATATTTTGTTTCTTTAATTGTTCTTGTAAAAGCCTTCGTGCCTTTAATAATTGTGTTTTTGAAGTACTCTCGGAGATATCCAACATTTCTGCTATTTCCTGATGTTTATACCCCTCCACGGTATACAATACAAATACCATTTTGTACCCTTGCGGAAGTGCATCTATTAATCGTTGTATATGCTCCGTATCTAAATCCGTCGTATGGACAGTGTTTTGCTGCTCCTGTTTTTCAAACACTTCATCGTCATAGACCACAAACTGTTGTTTTCGTAGATAAGAGATACTTTCCCTAATCATTATTCTTCTTACCCAACCTTCAAAACTGCCTTGAAACTTAAAGGTCTCCAAATGTGTAAAAACCTTTAGAAAACCGTTTACCATTACATCTTCGGCAAAGTGGATATCCCTTATATATTGCCTACAAACGCTCAACATTTTTGGTGCATGTGTAGCGTACAAACGCTGCTGGGCGTCCGGATTCCCATCAATAGCTTTTTTAATAAGCTGTTTTTCGTTTCTATAGAAAGGTATAATTTTCACAATCTTTATATGGTCTTCTATTATTATAGACGCAATACAACCAAAGATAGTTGCCTGAGATAGCTGAAAAAATAAATTTATTTTTTAAAATCCTCATTTTTAAGTAGTTAAACTAAAAATAAAGATGTTATTTTCCGCACTGGTAGCGTTTATAATCGCTGCAGTTGTTGATAAAGACACCAATTCGATTCGGTAAGGATTGGCTATTTATCACGATCTACTACATAGTTTACCATCAATTCCAATGCGCTACGGTATTCCGATTCCGGATATGTTTGCAATAAGTCCAAAGCCTCGTCTCTATACCATAGCATTTTCTCCACTGCGTAGTCCAAGCCCCCTTGTTGCTTTACAAAACTGATAACCTCTTTAACCCTAGTTTTATTTTTATTGTGGTTTTTGATGGAATTAATTACCCAACTCTTTTCCTTCTTGGAACAATGGTTTAAAGTGTATATAAGAGGTAGCGTCATTTTTTGTTCCTTGATATCGATACCCGTAGGTTTGCCTATGCGCTCGTTTCCATAATCAAATAGGTCATCCTTTATTTGAAACGCCATGCCGCAGAGCTCTCCAAACTTTCGAAAAGATGCCACATCAGCACTTTCTGGCCTTACGGAACAAGCTCCTAGACTACAACAGGCAGCTATCAACGTTGCCGTTTTTTGGCGAATGATATCATAGTATATGTCCTCGGTAATATCTAGGCGACGTGCTTTTTCAATCTGCAACAGTTCTCCCTCGCTCATCTCTCGAACTGCAACAGAAATAATTCTTAGTAAGTCAAAGTCACCGTTATCAATAGAGAGCAACAAGCCTTTGGACAACAGATAATCCCCAACAAGAACTGCAATCTTATTTTTCCATAGGGCATTGATAGAAAAAAAGCCCCGGCGTTTACTGCTTTCATCTACTACATCATCATGAACCAAAGTAGCGGTATGAATCAATTCAATTACGGCCGCTCCACGATACGTGCGTTCGTTTACCGTGCCATTATTAAGAAGTTTGGCGGTAAGAAAAACGAACATGGGTCGCATTTGCTTCCCTTTTCTATTAACAATATAATGGGTAATACGGTTGAGTAGCGCAACCTTTGAAGTCATAGACTCCCGAAACTTGGACTCAAAAAGTTCCATTTCCTTTGCAACGGGTTCCTTTATTTGGGCTACTATTTTCAGTCTATTTTATTTTCCATCAAAATTAATGAAAAGAGGGGAGTAAAAACTGTAATAAGTCAAAAGTATGCAGGGTATCGAGGAAAGGCAAAAAACATACTTTTGTAATTCCCGCCAAAGAGGTACCCCTGTAAACACGGTAACTTAATGTACTCCTCTCTTAACCCCTAATTGATAACCAGTAAGTTTATACGTTAAATCAACTAAAGGTTCTATATTAAGACTTATTTGCCAGTTGCCCGCAAGCAGCATCAATATCCTTTCCCCTGGAACGTCTAACGGTAACGGTGATTCCATTTTTCTCTAAGGTCTCCACATACATATCAATTGCTGCTTTGGAAGCTTGCTGAAACTCACCTTCATCTATGGGGTTATATTCGATAAGGTTGACTTTGGACGGCGCAAACCTGCAAAAATCTACCAGAGCGTCTACATCCTTTTTTTTGTCATTAATACCTTCCCAGACCACATATTCATACGTAATCCTACTTTTGGTTTTCTCGTACCAATAGATTAAAGATTCCCTTAAATCCGCTAAGGTAAAAGTTGCGTTAAAGGGCATAATGGTGGTGCGTATCGCATCAATAGCGGAATGCAAAGATACAGCCAGTTTAAAACGTACTTCCTCGTCAGCCATTCGCTTTATCAATTTTGGAACTCCGGAAGTAGAAACGATAATACGTTTGGGCGACATGCCCAATCCCTCAGGAGAAGTAATCATATCTATAGCCTTTAACACATTATTATAGTTCATAAGCGGTTCTCCCATACCCATAAACACAATGTTGCTAAGCGGCCTACCAAAATATAGGCGACTTTCGTTGTCAATGGCAACTACCTGATCATATATTTCATCAGGATTAAGATTTCGCATACGCTTCAATCGTGCGGTAGCGCAAAATCTACAATCCAGACTACAGCCTACCTGACTCGAAACACAGGCGGTCGTCCTCGTTTTGGTAGGAATCAAAACAGATTCGACAACAAGGTCGTCATGAAGCCTCACGGCATTCTTAATGGTACCGTCCGAACTTCGCTGCATCAAATCCACTTTTATGTGATTGATTACAAAATTATCCTTTAATAGTTTGCGTGTAGACTTGGAAAGATTGGTCATGACATCAAAGGAATGCGCCCCTTTTTGCCAAAGCCATTCATAGACTTGATTACCACGAAAGGCTTGATCCCCCTGACCCTTAAAAAAGTCCCGGAGTTGCTCCTTGGTCAATGCCCTAATGTCTTTCTTTTTTATTTCCACAAGTACCTCATAAAAAATCCCCCTTGTATCAATTTTGGTAGAAGAGGGATTTTAGTTTTTATCATTAAATAGATTCTCACCACTACTGAAATGAATTCAGCACAGGTTCGAGAATGACCCAAAACTATTATATGATCAACATAGCATCACCATAAGAGTAAAACTTATATTGTTCCATAATAGCTTCCTTGTAGGCTTTTTTCATTAAATCATGGCCCATAAAGGCCGAAATCATCATCAACAAAGTTGATTTTGGCAAATGAAAGTTTGTAATCATCGCATTGGCGATACTAAACTCATAGGGTGGAAAGATGAATTTATTAGTCCATCCTTCATATGTGTTTAGAGTGTGATTAGAAGACACGGCACTCTCCAGACCTCGCATAGCTGTAGTACCTACTGCGCAAACTCTTCTCTTCTGAGTTTTAGCATTGTTTACAATTTCCGTTGCTTTTTCGTCTATAAATAATTCTTCGCTATCCATTTTGTGTTTGGATAAATCTTCTACCTCTACCGGATTAAAAGTTCCCAAACCTACATGCAAGGTCAATTCTGCAAAATCAATTCCTTTTATCTCTAGTCTTTTTAAAAGGTGTTTGGAGAAATGCATTCCTGCCGTTGGCGCTGCTACGGCACCTTCATGTTTTGCATAAATAGTCTGATACCGATCGGCATCCTCTGGCTCCACGTCTCTTTTTATATATTTTGGTAACGGAGTTTCACCTAATTCTTTTAATTTTCTTCTGAAATCTAAATAAGCACCATCATATAAAAAACGTAAGGTTCGACCTCTAGATGTTGTATTATCAATAACTTCTGCAACCAAAGTTTCGTCATCACCAAAATACAATTTGTTACCTATACGGATTTTACGAGCAGGATCAACCAAAACATCCCATAACCGTTGTTCTTCATTGAGCTCACGCAACAAAAACACTTCGATACGCGCTCCCGTTTTTTCCTTGTTTCCATAAAGTCTGGCCGGGAAAACCTTGGTATTGTTCAAAACCATAACATCGCCTTCATCAAAATAATCAATCATATCCTTGAACATCTTATGCTCAATTTTTCCGGTTTCCCTATGGACAACCATCAATTTGGACTCGTCCCTATTTTCGGAAGGATGTTCTGCCAATAATTCATCTGGAAGCTCAAAACTAAAGTGCGATAATTTCATGTGTTGTATGTTTCTTTTTTAGTTAATGCAAGCCTATAAAAATCTAAATTAGTAACAGCTTCTAACTTCCAACTAATTTAAATCTGTACCTTTTTGTACAGAATTGCGGCTGCAAAGATACAATCTGGCAATAGGGGTTGTCAAGTAAATACGAGATTATAATTCGGTAATCGTAAATTGAATTAATTTTAGATCTTCCCAAAAATCGGGGTACGATTTAGAAACGACCTCTGCATCGTTAACGAACAGGTCTGTTTTCATTGCCAACGGTGCAAACGCCATTGCCATTCTATGGTCATTATACGTATCTATAGATACGTCCGTTTTAATATTGTTCGATGGTGCAATAGTCAACGATTTATCCGTTACCGATATATGGGCTCCAAATTTGCTCAGTTCTGTATGCAGCGCTTCTAATCTATCTGTTTCCTTTATTTTTAACGTGTGTAACCCCGTTAAATGACATCCCATACCTAATCCAAAGATGGTAACTGCAATAGTCTGTGCGATGTCTGGTGCGTTTGCCAAATTAAACTCAACCGAATTTGTCTGTGGTTCGCACACCTTTTTTAATAATATAGTATTTTCGCTAAAGGATGTTTCTACGCCAAAATGGATATATAGTTCTGCCAAAATACTATCGCCTTGTAAGCTGTTCCGTTTATAGGCCGATAAGCTAATTTCCGAACCAATAGCCGATAATGCCACGATACTATAATAATACGATGCCGAACTCCAATCTGATTCCACAACCAAAGTCGTGGGTACTACCGAAGCTATAGGGTCCACCTTAATCAGGTTGCCATCAAACGAATTAGGTATGCCTAATTCATCTAAAAGTCCTAAAGTCATTTTTATATAGGGCACAGAAGTAATCTTGCCGATGAGTTCCAGTTCCAATCCATTTTTTAGACTTGGAGCGATTAACAATAAAGACGATATGTACTGACTACTCACATTTGCCGGCAAACTTACCTTGTCCTTTAGTAGCGCTTTGCCCTCAATTTTGATTGGTGGATAGCCTTCCGCTTGTACATAAGAAATATCGGCACCTAAGTCTCGTAGGGCATCCACTAATATTTTAATAGGCCTTTCGGTCATTCGTTTGGAACCCGTTAAAACCACATTTTTCCCTTCCTGTGCGGCGAAAAATCCTGTTAAAAACCGCATTGCCGTACCGGCGTGGTGAATATCTACGGTACCCGAAGTCTTTTGAAGCCCCTGCTCCATGACCTGGGCATCGTCTGAATTAGAAAGGTTTTCAATTGCAATTCCATCATACAAGGCCGCCAATAACAAACATCGGTTAGATTCACTTTTAGAACCTGTAATTTTAATTCGTGCGTGTAGTTGGTTTTCAGAAGGGCCGGTAAGATAAAGTTTCAAGATAGCATGTATTAAAAACGAAGCGCAAAGATAGTATTATTTCAGCTTTTTGTTATTGTGGTGCCGGTCATGATCACGCTTGGTCTTTATATCTAACTTTTTATCAAAGGATTGTTGTAAATCTATTCCGGTTTGGTTCGCCAAGCAAAGTACCACAAAGAGCACATCTGCCAATTCCTCGCCTAAGTCTTTGGACTTGTCCGATTCTTTTTCACTCTGCTCCCCATAGCGCCTTGCAATGATACGGGCCACTTCCCCTACCTCCTCTGTAAGTTGCGCCATATTGGTTAATTCGTTAAAATAGCGAACACCGTGTTCTTTGATCCAATCGTCTACTGCGGTTTGTGCGTTTTGTATATTCATTACTCTTTATTTTTTGAATCAATACTAATAGTCACAGGCCCATCATTTACTAAAGCTACTTTCATATCTGCACCAAAAACGCCTGTTCCTACTTTTTTACCTAGTTCCGTTTCCAATTGCAAGACAAAGGCTTCGTACAACGGAATGGCAACCTCTGGCTTAGCCGCCTTTATATAGGAAGGTCTATTTCCTTTTTTTGTTGCGGCATGTAGGGTAAACTGACTTACAACAATCGCATCTCCTTTAACATCCAAAAGCGAACAATTCATAACACCATCGGCATCGTTGAATATGCGCAGGTTAGCAATCTTTCGCACCAACCATTTCACATCCTCTTCGGAATCGCTTTCTGTTATACCTAACAGAATGAGTATTCCATTATTTATATTGGAAACAACTTTCTTATCAACGGTTACAACAGCTTTGGAAACCCTTTGTAGTACTACTCTCATTTTTTTTCTTCATGTATGTCTACCCGATAATTCTCATCTTCTCCCTTAACCATTTGAAGATAGCTTTGATACCTGCTCCAAGAAATTTCTCCTAGTTCCAAAGCATCCTTAACTGCACATTTGGGCTCATCAATATGTATGCAGTTATTAAACTTACAATCCTGTTTCAGTTTAAACAACTCGGGAAAATAATCCCCTATTTCTTCCTTTTCCATATCTACGATGCCAAACCCCTTAATACCGGGTGTATCTATAATACGTGCCCCAAAATCCATATCGTACATTTCTGCAAAAGTTGTGGTATGCTGTCCTTGTAAATGCTGCTCTGAAATTTGGGCCGTTTTAAGATTTAGAGTGGGATCTATAGAATTGATCAATGTTGATTTACCGACACCTGAATGTCCCGAAAACATAGAAGTCTTTCCTACCATCCATTCTTTTATAGTATCTACGTTTTTCCCCGTACTGGCCGATATTCCGATACAGGTATAACCAATCTCCCTATACATAGCGGCTAAGTACTTTACCTCGTCTAGTTCTTCGTTTGTATACGTGTCAATTTTGTTAAACACCAAAATAGCAGGAATATGGTAAGCCTCCGCGGTAACCAAAAACCGATCTATAAAAATAGAATGCGTAGGGGGATTGTTCAGGGTAATAAGCAAAAATACCTGATCTAAATTAGAGGCTATGATATGGGTTTGTTTAGAAAGGTTTACTGATTTTCTAATAATGTAATTTTTACGTTCATCTATTTTATGAATGATTCCGATGGTATCGTCTCCTATCGTTTCCACTTCAAAATAAACTTTGTCCCCTACGGCTACAGGATTGGTACTTTTAATTCCTTTAATACGAAATTTCCCCTTTATTCTGCAATTGTAAAAATCGCCTGTTTCCGATTTAACCGTATACCAACTTCCTGTCGACTTATAAACTATTCCCTTCATTACGCTTAAAAGATTTTTCAATCCGTACAAAGTAACCTCTTTCTACCAAAAAATTATTATAAAATTGAAACAAACACAAACTATAACACACCGAAATTCCTATAAAAAGCTTAAAATTCGAATCTTTTTAACGGACTCAACTCCAAACTAAATTTATAATATCAAATTTTAAAACAGTGTTTTTATACCTTGGAAACAATTAATTCCAAAATATTAAGTTTACCTTTTTTAACTAGTAATTTATAATAACAAAATACCAACCATTTTTATGAAGAGAATTATTTTTATTTTAAGTGTCACGCTTGCCTGTACTTTTGAGATGAACGCGCAACAATACAAGGTCATTACCAGTGTAGAATCTATCGTTTCCAGTGGACTTGGACGATCACGAATAATTGATGGGAACGAAGAAAAGGATTATACTGAATTTACCTCAACTCAAACTGAAGACGACAATACGCGCAACAAGTCTAAAAGAGATGAGATAAGGGTCAAGGACTTTGACGAAACCAAACTATTGAACTTTTTCAACATTGCAGGTATTCGTTTTCAAAACATTGCGGCGAACGATGCTATTATCACGTCTAAAATAAATACCATGGTTGCCAAAGGTTGGGAACTAGCTTTCGTTACAAGTGCTGTTGAAAGTGACAGTGGTAAAGGAGATGGCTCAGGCATCTTTATTACGCGCTACATTTTTAAAAAATAAACGTCCTAATAAACAGGCGTTCGTATTAATGTGCTATACAGTTTTAACCATTAAAAAACCCCGGCATTCAAATGCCGGGGTTTTTTAATGGTTATGATTTTAAAATTTTCTCTTGGTGATTAATGGATTCTTGGTGAATGGCCTTGAACATTCTCAAAACAAACTCCTCACTAAGACCCTTGGTCTCTCCTTCTAAAATCATTTTACCAAGAATCTCGTTCCATCGATTCGATTGAAGTACGGCTACGTTTCTGGACTTTTTCAGCCCTCCGATCCCATCGGAAATCTTCATACGTTTCCCCAAGGTCTCTATCAATTGATTATCAATAACATCAATTTGAGCTCTTAAATTACTGAGTTGACTGTTATATTCTGCTTCTGGATCAGATTCTTTTCTAATTTTCAAATCTCTCATAATCTGAACCAAGGTATTCGGTGTTACCTGCTGTGCCGCATCACTCCATGCATTATCTGGATCAAAATGAGTTTCAATCATGAGACCATCAAAATTCAAATCCAATGCGGTTTGCGATACATCAAAAATCATATCGCGCTTTCCGGTAATGTGTGACGGATCATTGATCAAAGGCAAATCAGGAAATTTATTCTGAAACTCAATGGCCAATTGCCATTCCGGAATATTTCTATACTTTGATTTTTCATAGGTTGAAAAACCTCTGTGTATGGCACCTAATTTTTTAATTCCTGCGGTATGAAGGCGCTCAATCCCTCCTAGCCATAATGCCAAATCGGGATTTACAGGATTCTTTACCAAAACGATTTTGTCCGTTCCCTCCAAGGCATCTGCCAATTCTTGCATAATAAATGGGCTCACGGTTGATCGTGCCCCTATCCAAAGTAAATCTACATCGTTCTCCAAAGCCAACTCTACGTGTGCTCTGTTCGCTACTTCCGTTGCTGTTTTAAGTCCTGTCTCCGCTTTTACCTTTTGCAACCACTTCAACCCTAAAGCACCAACACCCTCAAAATTTCCTGGTCGCGTTCTTGGTTTCCAGATACCAGCTCTATAGTAGTTGACATCGGTATCCTTTAATTCATGCGCTATGCGCAATACTTGTTCTTCGGTTTCAGCACTACATGGCCCTGCTATTACTAGTGGATGATCTAAACCCATATCGTCCAACCATGTTCTCATTTCTTTTGTATTCTCCATTACGTTGTTTTTGGTGAAGTCTTAAAACTGCAAAAGGGTAAAGGTATTCTAGTTTTACAATTTTTAAACTTCGTCTATTTAAATATTACGTGTTCGTATTAATTATTCTTCTCTGTAGCTACAATTTTACTTGAAGGCATTCCTTTTAAAATGGTCTTGATCTTATTTGTACTATTCATTTGATCATAAATACCCTCGTAATCATCCTTCAATAGTAAATCTTTGAATTCGGTCAAATTCTGAATATACTCTTCCAAGGTTTCAATAACATTATCCTTATTTTGCTTAAAAATCGGAGTCCACATTGCAGGTGAACTTTTGGCCAAACGTACCGTACTTTCAAAACCACTCCCTGCCATGTCAAAAATATCGCGTTCATTTTTCTCCTTTTCAATGACCGTTTTTCCCAACATAAACGAACTAATATGCGACAAGTGGGATACATATGCGATGTGTTTGTCATGCGCTACAGGATTCATATACCGTATTCGCATTCCCAACAATTGAAAGATTTCCAACGCTCTCTCTTGTAAGGCAAAAGCTGTTTTTTCCACCTCGCAAATGATATTGGTTTTACCATCATACAGCCCAGTAATTGCTGCTGAAGGACCAGAAAATTCGGTACCAGCAATAGGGTGACATGCTAAAAAATTTCGTCTTTTAGAATGATTTTCCAATGCTGAACATAACAATTTTTTTGTAGAGCCCGCATCGCATACTACACATGCATCTGACACTTTATCAAGAATCTTAGGAAGTTCCTGTAACATCACATCTACGGGGACACTCACCATTACAAATTCTGCCAAATATAAATCTTCATAACTTGCTTTTTCATCTATAAGACCTAAGGAAAGTGCCTCCTCTAAATGAACGGTGTTGACATCTATGCCATAAATTTTGGTGTCTGGCATTTTAGCCCGTACGTCCTTTACAAATGACCCTCCAATTAAACCGATTCCAACAACAAAAATATTCATATTCTATTTAAATATTATCTCCTAGATTTGAGATTTTACAAGGATTTACTTTATCTCATTTTGAATATCTCACTACTCAAACCTACTAATTGCCTCTTTAATTTTTTCTTCGGTCACACATAGTGAAAACCGAATATACCCTTCCCCATTGCTCCCAAAAATAGTTCCTGGTGCAATAAAAATATCCTTTTCATGTAACACCTCATCTATAAATTCCTCCGATAATTTTGACCCTTTAGGCAACTTTGCCCATATAAACATCCCTGCTGCATTTGGGTCGTACGTAGCACCTATCAAATCTACCAATTGAAACATCAATTTCCTTCTTGCATTATAGGTACGGTCCAATTCTTGGAACCATACATCTCCACTTTTTAATGCTGTAATAGCCCCTTGTTGCACCCCGTAAAACATTCCGGAATCCATATTACTCTTAATTTTTAGCACAGCGGTAATATGTTCCGAATTCCCGGAGACCATACCTACGCGCCATCCGGCCATGTTAAAGGTCTTACTTAGCGAATTCAACTCCAACGCCACCTCTTTAGCACCAGGCACTTGTAAAATACTGGTAGGCTCATTGTTTAAAACAAAACTATAGGGGTTATCATTGACCAATAATATTTGATGTTTTTTAGCAAAAGTAACCAGAGCCTCCATCTTTTCCATGGTAATTCGTGCACCAGTCGGCATGTTGGGGTAACTGATCCACATCAATTTTATGGCACTCAAATCCATTTGCTCCAATTTATGTATGTCTGGCAACCAACTATTTTGCTCAGTTAGATCATACATGATTGGTGTTGCACCAACCAACTTAGTGACCGATGTATAGGTAGGATAACCGGGATTGGGAATTAAAACGGCATCACCCACATTTAAAAATGCCATACTTATATGCATAATCCCCTCTTTGGAGCCCATCAATGGTAAAATTTCGGATTGTGCGGCTAAGTCTACATTAAACTTGTTTCTATAGAAAGAGGCAAATGCAGCTCTTAGCTCCGGTAAACCTTGATAGCTTTGGTACTGGTGGGCACCAGGTTCCAAAATAGCTTTTTGCATACTAGCTATAACTTCGGCAGACGGCGCTAAATCTGGACTACCAATACCCATATTAATTATAGGTTTGCCTGCCGCTATTAACCCACGCACCTCTCGCAACTTTTTGGAAAAATAGTATTCCTGTACTGTTTCTAAACGCTCAGCCGTCTGTATCATACTTTAGCATTTTTATATTCTCCTAAAACCTTAAATTCCTCTGTCATGATACCCAACAAGGCTTTTGCCTTTCTAAAATCCCCATACTCGTTAAACGTAATATCCACAAAGAAGGCATATTTCCAGGGCGTTTCTATAACCGGAAGTGACTGTATTTTTGTCAAATTCATCCTACAATCGCTCATTACATTAAGAACGGCTGCTAAACTACCACGTTTGTGATCGGTAATAAAGCGTAAAGAAGCCTTGTTAATTTCCGCTTTAGGGAGCACCTTGTTCTTTGTCTTTACAATAATAAAACGCGTGGCGTTATTCTTAATAGTCTGTATGTTGTCCGCTACGATGTCCAAGCCATATAATCCGGCGGCAACCTTGGGTGCAATCGCTGCCACATGGGCTAACTTTTGTTCCTGAATACGTTTGGCCGTTTCGGCGGTATCCACATCTTCTATCAATCTGATATGGGGATAGGTTTTAAAAAATTCTTTACATTGTAGCAATGCCATAGGATGCGAACTGACTTCCGTAATATCTGAAAGCTGCTGTCCCTTTAGCACCATTAAATGATGATGTATGTTCAGGTAATACTCCCCTATAATGCGTAAATCGTTATGATACACCAAGGCATAATTGGGGATTATAGAGCCCGCAATAGAATTTTCAATAGCCATTACCCCTTTGTCCGCTTTTTTATCGAGTAAAACCTGAACTAAAGCATCAAAAGAAAAGCACTCTGACAAATCTATTTCTTGCCCAAAGTAATCCAATGCCACTTGGTGGTGGTTAGACCCTTTTATTCCCTGTATGGCTATTTTCAAACTCATTCTTCAATTTTGTGTCGATTCTGAATCAAATTCAGAATAGTTCAAAACCAAAAGTTTTGAACAAAAAAAAGCCCCGTTTGCAACGGGACTTCAATTGTTTATATTTTTTAAATATATCCTACAACAGTCCCGAACCTCTTTTAAAAAAGAAGTAAAAATAGAAACCGTTCCAGAAATATTGCTTTGTCATTTTTCCTTTAATAAGGGCTAATGTACTAATTATATTTAAAAACTATAGTTTCGACAGAATTTTTTTTGAATTTTGACTTACATCTTGATTTTTCAAAGAATCTCGTTAAAAATCAAAGTGTTTTATGCGATTAAAATAATTACAATTTTTCCCAAAGAATAGCCAGCATCGTTTTTACCCCTGCCCGGTAATTCCCTATCCTCAAATTTTCATTTGGACTATGCTGATTATTGTCTCTATTCACTGTGGGTACTGTTACCGCCGGGATATTTAAAGTGTTCACGAAAGGAGATATTGGTATAGAGCCACCGCTCATTCGTATGCGAATAGGATATTCTCCAAAGGCGTTCTTCAATGCACTGGTGAGCCATAATCCAACTTCTGAGTCAAAGTCAGTTCGAAACGACTGATACGAAATTTCCGAAGTGAAGGTCGCAATCCTATGATGCATCTGTCTTTCATTTTCAGTTGGTTCGGTATCGGTCACATAATACCCTTGTCCCGCAACGTGTTCTTTTACCAAATGTATTAAACGCTCCGGGTCGGATTCCAATACCAATCGGACATCCAACTCTGCTCTTGCCCAACCCGGGATAATGGTACGAACTTTTTCGTCAATCCACCCAGATTGCATGCCTCTGATATTCAAAGAAGGATACTGAATCGCCTCTTGGTAGTAACTTCCCACTTTATCGGCCGATACAATTTGTAACCTATTATTTATTTCGTCCTCGTTATCCGGAACATTACGTAATATCTCCTCTGTCTCAGCGTCAATGTTGATGCCGTCATAAAATCCGGGAATGGTTACGCGACCATCGTCATCCTTCATGGAAGCCAGTAACTTAGATAATCGTAAAGCGGGATTGGGTGCGTAATTTCCAAAATGTCCACTATGCTGCGAAACAACAGGACCATACGTAGTAAGCGTAATAGTAGCAATACCTCTCGCACCAAAAGTCAATGTAGGTTTATTACTAATATGACGTGGCCCATCAAAAATAATCAGCATATCGGCTTTTAATCTGTCAGAATTTTTGATTACCGCTTCGGGCAGTCTAGGAGAACCTAATTCCTCCTCAAAATCCATAATGACCTTGATATTATAATTAGGTGCTATTTTGTTTGCGGCCGCAGCATCCAAGGCTGCTAAAAACATGACTACAGGACCTTTGGCATCACTCGCAGAGCGGGCAAAAATTCGCATCTCATCATCTAAGGTACCCGCATACTCCCAAGCGGTTTCCTCCCATTCATTATTTTGATTTTTCTTTTTAATGACCGGTTTATACGGACTCTCCTGAAACCATCGGGTGCTGTCCACCGGCTGACCGTCCAGTTGCAAATAAATCAGCACTGTTTTTTTTGCTTTGGGGTGTTTTCTTTCCGCCAACAATAAGGGTGCATGTGTTGTAGCGATTCGTTGGGTAAAAAAACCTCGTTGCCCAAACTGCTTTTCGCACCAAACCACGTTTTGCTCAATAGATGCAGGGTAAAAAGCATCATTAGGTATGCTTAATAATTCCATTAGCATAGGCAAACTATCATCAGCAAAGGTTTTGGATACCTTGTCCAGATGTATGTCTCGCTGAGCAACACTTAAAAAGGAAATAAAAACAAGAACAATTACAGGTAAGCGGTAGATAGGTTTTTTCATAGCTAAAAGATTAATACCTTAAAAATAACCAATACGGAGCTAATACAAATTGAATATCTCGCAAATACGAGCATATCGATTATAGACAAAGTGGTACTAATGTACTGCTTGCAAACCAAGTAATTCTTGTACCACCTCATCTAAAATATCTTGAACTTTTGAATCTGTACAATTTATGAGAATAGAAAACACCATGCGCTCCTTCGGGTACACAAAAAAGTTAGAGTAGGCTCCTACGCTACTCCCAATGTGTCCATAATATGACCTCCCCATTTTATCTTGGCTTACTTGCCAGCCAAGGCCATAGTAGGTGGGCTTACCATTGACAAAACAAGAAGTCAAAAACTCTGACAATACCTTTTTATTCAAAGGATAACCATCCAAATAGGCTTGTCCCAGCTTAGCAATATCGGCTGTGGTACTCAAGTAACCACCGCCCGCCAATTTGTAAAAATTATGAACCGGAACTGCTTCCCGAAAGCCCAGGCGAATTTTAGTATAAGAGGTCGCAAGGTGCTGTTTATTCGCTGACGAAACCGAAACCCATGTTGAACTATTAGATTCCAATATTTGGTTGCTCACCTCTTCAGGTTCAGGTGTAAATGTATGATTCATTTCCAAAGGATTCAACACGGTATCATACACATACGTTTCAAACGGAACTCCGCTCGCTTCTTGCATCGCCAATGCTATGAGCACCCAATCAAAACTTGTGTATTCATAGCCAGTTCCCGGCTCAAAAAGCAAGGCATCGTCCTTAAAAAGAGTAATACTATCTTTAATAGAAAAAGGTTTGTTCAATGCAAATTCCTTACCCTTATATTTTCGAATTCCGGCCGTATGGCTGGCCAGATGCCTAATGGTAAAATCCCATTTCTTTTTTGGGAAGTAGGGAACGTACTTATAAAATGAAGTGTCCAAGTCTATAATACCATCAGCGACCATGTGCGCCAAAGCGGTTGCCGCTATCGGTTTTGATACACTAGCGATACGAAAAATAGTTGTTTTAGGGACAATACGGCGCTTTTCCCCTGTATCTGCATATCCGTACCCTTTTTCGAAAAACCGCTTTCCGTCTTTGAATACGGTTATCGAAAGTCCTGGGACTCGCTTTTCGTTAATCAAGCCTTGTAACAAGCCGTCGACCTTTGTTAAACCTTTCATCGTCTTATCACTGCCAATACCTTTTTTGGATGCAAATAAACTTTTTAAGTAATTAAGAATGGGATTCAACATAAGGAAAACATAACTATTTAGTCGAACAAAAGACGACCATTAAAAATTTCCTCTACTGCTATTATTTCCGGGCGATTAAAGCAAATGACGTTCCCATTTCCTCGAATAATACCACGGACAGCCAGTTGTGGGTTGGTTAGGATATCGTTGGTTCCCCTATGGTTTATCACCACAGTATCTGCATTTAAATTTTCGGCTTCAATCCTTGAATCTCCAGCAGCAATAGTGACGTTAAAATCCGTGCTGGTTCCGGATAACTTAAAATAAGCTATGCCATTGACCACAATAGAAACAGTCTCGGTAGCCAAATCCAAGTCAAAAGAACCATCGGTGGTTTCTGTTTCGGGATTGTTGAAACTTTCGGAAATTAAACTAAGATCGGGATAACTCAATACTCCATCACTACTAATTAATAATCCGGTGCTACTGCGTACTTCCGAAATATTAGGAGCAGTAACATAAACGGTAGTAATCCCATACTCACGAAAAAGATTACACCCATTCTCATTTCTTAATATCAATCTATCACCTTCAACCGCAGTGCTTACTTCATTGAATAAAAATTCTCCGGTCTCTATTTCTACTTTTTGCTCCGGCCCTTGTTTTAGTACAAGTGCTACTTTCTCAAAAACGGTAATTTTATCAAAGCTAGGTAGCATGACTTCCTGTCTAATCAAATCACCTTGATTTTGAAGGCAATCGGGTGCGTTTTCAGAATTACAGGAAAAGAAAAAACTGGTTACAACGAATACAGCCACATATTGCACCAGCCTGTAAATCTTAAACAAACCTTTATTCAATAGTCTAAATCCTAACATCTTATCTCTATTTTCTAAAACCTAATTCCAACTCCAAACTCCACCGCTTCAGCCGCAGCTCCATGGGATTTTAGTGTAATAGCACCAAATACCTTGTCTCCAAAATACCGTTTCATCCCTACCCTATTGTATACCCTCCCTTCAAAATCGAACGGATAATACACATAATATCCCAACTGGGTTACAATACTCGTTTTGTTAATGAACAATTCATGCCCAAGAAAAATGCCTATTCTCCTGTAGTCATCATCTACGTTTACATCCATTTCGGGAAAAGAAGTGCCCTGAAAACGAATTAATTCTTTCAAAAAATTCGAAAAGAACAAATCTGTACCCAATTGAATAGCACTTTTTCTACCCAATCGCTTATCTACATAGGCAGATAAAATTAAGAAGCCATACTGACCTGAACCTATGACATCACTTTCGTTTATCCCGCTGCGCAACGCCAAGTTATAGCGTAATGACTCCGTGACTTTTTCTTTGGGACCCTTTGGGATATACTTTAATTCTTTTCCGCCGTCTAAATCATATATTAAACCAGCATTAAACGCAAATGTATTCGTAGAGGTATTGGGGGATTTTACATTGGCATTAGAGTAATGTATTAAAGAAATTCCCGATTTAAACCCCAAACCTTTAAAGATATTTTCCTTATGGTAATTAAGCATCAAATAGGTAGAACTCATAAAATCCGACCCGTAGGCATTGTTCCTGAAATTATTGACCTTATCGTACGGATTCGTGTTATACGCAATACCCTGACCCACCCTAAACTGTATGTTACGCTTTAAAAAATAAAAATTGTAATGTGCATAAAGGCCAAAATTATTACCTAAAATCTCATTGTTCATGTTCTGATAAATGAACGAAGTACCGTAATCGGGATACCCGTACAATGCCTCCCATTCGCTAGAACCATATGTTTTTCTGCTATAGCTTAAAATAACTCCGTTTGGATGATCAGCTATTAAATGGGAAATGTCAGGATTGTGAAGCAAAACAGAACCATAAAACTGATTCGCATCTATCGTATACTTCTTAACCTCAGCGTCTTCTTGCGAAATACAAAGTTGAAAAGACACCAAAGTAACAAAAAGAAAAATCTGCCTCATGAAGGGCAAAAATAGGATTTTAAGTTGATGGTTGCCCGTTGGTTTTAGAATTTGGTCAGGGATATCATACAAAGTACTCGCTGGCCAGTATTCAGAAAACTTCTTTTGCTATCGCCTTAATATTATCAGATTTCCCCATGGAATAATAGTGCAATACTGGCACCCCTGCCGCTTTTAGCTCCTTACTCTGTTGTATGGCCCAATCTATACCCACTGCCCTAACCTCCTTGTTGGTCTTACAGCCATCAACGGCCTCTATCAGATCTTGGGGTAAGTCTATCCTAAAAACTTGAGGTAACAACTGTAAATGTCGCTTAACCGCGATAGGTTTTATCCCTGGAATAATCGGTACTTGAATACCCATATCCTTGGCTGCATTTATAAAATCGAAATACTTTTTATTATCGAAAAACATTTGCGTAACAATGTAATCAGCTCCAGCATCTACTTTTTCCTTTAAACGTTCTAAGTCTGTTAGTAGGGAGGGCGCCTCCAGATGTTTTTCGGGATAACCTGCTACACCAATACAAAAATCGGCACAATCATCCGCTTCAATAACCTCATGTAGGTACTTACCACAATTTAAATCCTGTATCTGTTTTACAAGACTTTTAGCATAGGGATGTCCCCCTTTTGTGGCTTCAAAATATTGCTCCTCTTTCATTGCGTCTCCACGGAGCGCCATTACATTATCTATGCCTAAGTAGTGACAATCAACCAATAGATACTCCGTTTCCTCCTTCGTAAATCCACCGCAAAGCACATGAGGTACGGTATCTACATCATATTTATGTTTAATGGAAGCACAAATACCTACGGTGCCTGGACGCATTCTTGTTAATCTTTTATCCAACAACCCGTCCCTGTCAATATAAACATACTCTTCCCGTGAAGTTGTTACATCAATAAACGGAGGTTTAAACTCCATTAATGGATCAATATTATTATATAATTCTTGAATGTTTCGTCCTTTTACAGGTGGTATAATTTCAAAACTAAATAGTGTTTCGCCATTAGCTTTTTCTATATGGTCTGTTACTTTCATTTGTGCTATACTGGTTTCTGTATCTACCCCCCTAGTCCCAAACGGGGTACACTTACCGGGAATTTAGTAATTAATACTGTAATTATTCATTTTTTACTTTGGCGTTCCCCCTCTGGGGATTAGGGGCTTTATTCCACAATATTAGGCGCTAACCATTTTGTTGCTACCTCTAGGCTAATCCCCTTTCTATTCGCAAAATCAGCAACCTGATCTTTTTTTATTTTTCCCAGACCAAAATATCTAGCCTCAGGATTTCCGAAATAATACCCACTAACAGATGCCGCTGGCCACATCGCCAAACTCTCTGTCAATTTTACCCCTATTTTTTCTTCTACTTGTAATAGTTCCCAAATGGTTAACTTCTCTAAATGATCCGGACAGGCAGGGTAACCTGGAGCTGGTCTAATTCCCTTATACATCTCACTTATTAATTCCTCATTCGCTAAATCTTCATTTGCCGCATAGCCCCAATGTTTGGTTCGCACCTCTTTGTGTAAGTATTCCGCAAACGCTTCAGCTAATCGGTCGGCCAAGGCCTTGATCATAATTGCATTATAGTCGTCCAAATCCTTTTCGTATTGGGTAGCTAAGTCGGACGTACCAAAACCAGTAGACACACAAAAACAGCCAATATAATCCCGTACTCCAGTTTCTTTGGGTGCAATAAAATCTGCCAATGCATAATCAGGAACACCTTCCCGGCGCTGCAATTGTTGGCGAAGAGTTCTGAAAGTAAAAATACTCGATTCAACTTCGTCTGTAGCTCCTAGAAGGTGCTCTGGTTGGCATTCCAACTCAATATCATCATGGTTAATGGTATTTGCCGGAAATAACCCAAAAATAGCTTTCGCTTTTAATTTTTTCTCTTTTAGTATTTCGGAAAGCATTTTTTGTGCATCCTTAAACAAGTCTGTTGCTTGTTCGCCAACCACCTTGTCACTTAAAATATCGGGGTATTTCCCGTGTAACTCCCAACTTCTAAAAAAAGGTGTCCAATCGATAAAAGAAACGAGCTTTTCCAAATCCATATCTTCCATAACTTGGATCCCAAGCTCATTCGGTTTTACGATTTCGGCAACAGTCCAGTCTATTTTAAATTTATTCTCCCTAGCTTCTTGAATGGACTTATATTTCTTTTGGACCGAACGTTTTAAGAACTTATCTCGAAATACATCGTAATCTTCCTTAATTGACTTTTTATATCCTTCAGACGTGTCCTTTTGCAATAAATCTCCAACAACGGTTACGGCACGTGAGGCATCGTTTACATGCACAACTGCTTGGCTGTACTGGGGGTCAATTTTTACCGCGGTATGTGCTTTACTTGTGGTTGCGCCTCCGATTAATAATGGTACTTTAAAATTTTTGCGTTCCATCTCCTTAGCCAGATGCACCATTTCATCCAAAGACGGAGTAATCAATCCACTGAGCCCGATAACATCTACATTATGCTCAATGGCCGCTGCAATTATTTTCTCTGGCGGCACCATCACCCCTAAATCTACAATTTCATAATTGTTGCAGGCCAAAACGACCGACACAATGTTCTTTCCGATGTCGTGCACATCTCCCTTTACGGTAGCCATTAGAATTTTTCCGTTTCCTTCTGTATCACCTTCTTGAGGATTTAATAGTTTCTCCTCTTCTATATAAGGTAATAAGTAAGCAACAGCTTTTTTCATTACCCGTGCAGACTTTACTACTTGGGGTAAAAACATTTTTCCGCTCCCAAAGAGATCACCCACTACGTTCATACCCGTCATCAAACTAACCTCTATAACCTCAATAGGCTTATCTGCGGCCTTTCTAGCTTCCTCTACATCTTCAATAATATATTGATCTATTCCCTTAACCAACGCTCTGGTGATTCTATTTTGCAAGGGTTCTTCCCGCCAAGATAAATCAACTTTGCTTTCTTTGGCCTTTCCTACGACCGATTCGGCAAAATCAAGTAGTCTTTCTGTTGCATCATCTCGGCGATTAAGCATTACATCTTCAACACGTTCCAATAAATCTTTTGGAATATCATCATACACTTCTAACATGGTTGGGTTCACAATCCCCATGTTCATACCGGCCTTAATCGCATGGTATAGAAAAACGGAATGCATGGCTTCCCGCACCGGATTATTTCCTCTAAACGAAAAAGATACGTTACTAACACCACCACTTACACTGCAATGAGGGAGATTTTCACGAACCCACGTTGTAGCGTTAATAAAATCGAGCGCATTTTTCTTGTGCTCATCCATTCCCGTAGCCACCGGGAAAATATTTAAATCAAATATGATATCTTCTGGAGGAAAGCCAACTTCGTTTACTAGAATATTATACGAGCGTTGTGAAATTTCTACTCGGCGGTCATAATTATCTGCTTGTCCTACCTCGTCAAAAGCCATTACGATTACGGCAGCACCATATCTTTTTATCAACTTTGCATGGTGAATAAATTCAGCTTCGCCCTCTTTTAGGCTAATAGAATTAACGACACATTTTCCTTGCACCACCTGAAGTCCGGCTTCAATTATTTCCCATTTAGAACTATCTATCATTATGGGAACTCTAGAAATATCTGGTTCGGCAATCACCAAATTTAAGAACTTCACCATGGCCTCTTTACCATCAATGAGTCCGTCATCCATATTAATATCAATGATTTGCGCCCCACCTTCTACCTGGTCGCGGGCAACATCCAAGGCCTCTTCAAACTTTTCCTCTTTGATGAGTCTGAGAAACTTCTTTGAACCTGCTACGTTTGTCCGTTCTCCAACGTTTATGAAATTAGTCTCCGGAGTTACCACAAGCGGCTCAAGACCACTTAACGTTAAATATTTAGGTTTTGTTTCTACCATGATTAGATTTCAACCGCCAACGACCTAGGGTCGTATTTTTTCACTAATTCTGCAATAGCGGTAATGTGTTCCGGAGTGGTACCACAACACCCACCTACAATATTGACCAAACCTTTTTCTAGGTACTCCTTTATTTGTGCTGCCATCTCTTCCGGTGTTTCATCGTACTCTCCAAAGGCATTTGGGAGGCCGGCATTGGGATGTGCAGAAACACCGAACGGAGTTCTTGTAGCCAATACCTCTAAATGAGGTACCAACTGACTAGCTCCTAAGGCACAATTAAACCCTACGGTTAAAATTGGAATATGGGAAATAGATATTAAGAATGCTTCTGCAGTTTGACCGGACAGCGTTCTACCTGATGCATCAGTAATCGTTCCACTAACCATTATGGGAATATCCATATTACGTTCTTCCTTAACTTCTTCTATGGCGAACAAAGCAGCTTTAGCATTTAGGGTGTCAAATATAGTTTCTACCAAAAGTAGATCTACACCACCATCCAAAAGCGCCTCCACTTGTTGTTTGTAGGCAACACGTAATTCATCAAACGAAATTGCCCTAAAACCGGGGTCGTTGACATCGGGCGACATACTGGCTGTTTTATTGGTGGGACCAATACTTCCGGCAACGAAACGCGGCTTATTCGGTTCCTTTAAAGTAAATTCTTTGGCTACCTCCTTTGCAATTCGAGCCGACTCAAAATTAAGTTCATATACTAATTCTTCCATATGGTAATCGGCCATGGCAATGGTCGTACCGGAAAAAGTATTGGTTTCAACGATATCGGCACCTGCAGCGAAATACTTACGGTGTACATCGGCTATAGCATCGGGTTGGGTAAGTGACAACAAATCGTTGTTTCCCTGGAGGGGATGTTTCCAATCCTTAAAACGCTCACCGCGAAAGTCCTCCTCCGTGAATTTATAACGTTGTAGCATGGTGCCCATAGCACCATCCAATACTAATATTCTTCTCTGTAGCAAATACTTTATCATATAGTAATTTCTACGCGTTTGCGTATTTATAAAATCAAATGTATCAAGCAAGGAGAAGGCAAGACGGAGTGTCTTTTTTTTTACTCGTTATCTATTCCCATTTTAACAGGGGTAGAATGTAGCACCTTCTTTATCTAAATAAATTTAGCAAAAGGGTTGCTAAGGCTTCACAGGGTCTAATCCCTCCGCCTTTCTTGATAACAATATCAATCTATTTATGAACTGATTACAAAGTAACAGCACAGTTTGTTATGAAACAAATTAAAGCTATAATTTCTTCTTTTTTTACACCAAAAATCCCTTGATATGCTATAAAACCAAGGGATTATGAGCAGATTCAAATAAAGGGACTTCCTTAAGCGATAGCTTGTACTACCTCTTTTTTTGCTTCTTTCTTTGTGCCATCAAAACCTTCTACGCCACCGACCGTGGTGTATTTCATCACAAAACGTTTATTAGGATTGATGATTTGATAGGCGTATTGGCACATAACCGCTGCCTCGTGAAAGCCAGATAAAATAAGTTTTAACTTGCCCTCGTAGGTGTTTACGTCACCAATCGCAAATACTCCCGGAATATTGGTTTGGTAGTCTTTGGCATTGTTTACTTTAATCGCATTCTTTTCTATCTCTAATCCCCAATTACCAATAGGTCCCAATTTTGGTGATAGTCCAAAGAGTGGTATAAAATTATCGACTTCTACATAGGTCTCTCCCTTTTCCACGTCATTGTGCTTAATTACTACAGCTTCGAGTTGATCATCACCGTAAATTTTTTTCACCTGTGCCTCGGTAAACAATTTAATCTTTCCAAGTTTGGCCAGTTCCGATGCTTTTTCGACCGAATCCAAAGCACCTCTAAATTCATTTCTCCGGTGTACCAAGGATACTTCCGAGGCAACATCCGCCAAGAAAATCGCCCAGTCCAATGCGGAATCCCCACCACCTGCTATGACTACTTTTTTGTCGCGATATATTTCTGGGTCTTTGATGATATAGGCCACTCCTTTATCTTCAAAATCGGTAATATTCTCGATAGGGGGCTTACGCGGCTCAAAAGAACCTAAACCACCTGCTATAACCACTACTGGGGCATGATGTTGGGTGCCTTTGTTCGTAGTGACAATATAAGAACCATCTTCTTGCCTATCTAAGGTTTCCGCCCTTTCGCCAAAAGTAAATTCAGGTTCAAAAGGTTTTATTTGGGCCATCAAGTTCGTTACCAAATCTCCCGCAAGAATTTCTGGAAAAGCGGGAATATCGTAAATGGGTTTCTTTGGATAGATTTCGGAACACTGTCCGCCCGGCTGCGGTAAGGCATCAATTAAATGGCATTTTAATTTTAATAAACCTGCCTCAAAAACAGTAAATAATCCTGTAGGTCCGGCACCAATTATAAGTATATCTGTCTTAATCATTTTATTGTTTTTTTAAACTTTCTCCACCAATCTTTCGGTGATTTCATTCATTTTATCGACTTTCTCTTCAAAATCTCCCTTTATCGTTTTTCTATAATCGTTCAGATTTTGCACCATTTTACTGATGTCTTCTGGAATGACCTCTTCAAAAAACTGGCGTAATCTTTTTGCCGTGGTGGGTGATTTACCGTTGGTAGAAATCGCTATTTTCACATTACCTTTTGTTACGATACCTCCCATATAAAAATCACAGTAAGGAGGATTATCGGCCACATTCACCAATTTATCCAAGGCCCTACAATCGTTGTAAACCTGAACATTTACCTCGGGAACATCGGTAGTTGCTATTACCATGTGTTTACCTCTTAGATAACTATCACGGTATACATCCTGTACTAATGTTACCTGATATTTTTCCACCAACTTTAAAGTACCTTTCCTAAACATAGGGGAAACCATAGTCACCATTGCATCTGGACTTGATTTGGTCAAAAACGTGAGTTTTTCTTCGGCCACATTTCCACCGCCAATAATCAATACGTGCAGGTTGGCTGTTTTTAGAAAAACAGGGTATAAGTTATTTCTTTCCATTACTTCTAGTTATTCAGACCGCCTTAAGTTCCACATAGTTTTCTTGGAGCTGCAATAGCTGCTCACGGTGTTTTACCACTTCGCCTATGATAATAATCGCAGGATTGGAAAGTGCTAATTCAGCTACCTTGTTTTCTATGGAATTTATTGTTGCAATCCCTATCGTTTCTCTTTCCGTAGTACCATCTTGAATAATAGCAACAGGAGTTTCCCCTCTTCCTTCCAACTCAAACAAGGCAACGATTTCCTTTAATTTGGACATCCCCATTAAAATAACAACGGTTGCGCTAGACTTGGCCGCCAAGGCAATATCCTTGGATAATTTATGATCTTTTGTAGTGCCTGTAATTACCCAAAAACTCTCGGCAGACCCCCTTTTTGTTACCGGAATATTCTGATTTGCCGGCACTGAAAGGGAAGAAGAAATACCCGGCACCACCGCTACCTCAATACCATATGCTGCAGCATAGTCCATCTCTTCCGCGCCGCGGCCAAAAACAAAAGGGTCGCCCCCTTTTAACCGCACCACATGCTTGCCAAGCAAAGCACGCTGCACAATCAATTCGTTTATCTGCGTTTGCTGGTATTTATAGCAGCCTTTTCGCTTGCCTACAAATATTTTCTCCGCACCTTCTGCATACTCCAAAAGGGCGTCGTTGACCAAAGCATCGTACAAAACAACATCTGCGTTTTGTATGGCTTTAACCGCTTTTATGGTAATCAACTCTTCATCCCCAGGACCTGCACCTACTAAAGTAAGACGCCCAGTCCCCTGTAACCCACCCAACAGGTTAGAACCGCTTACTCGATCGGTTTTATTAATTCGGTTTAATGGTTTTCTCATCAGTTCTATACGGTTGTAGATTCAAGTTCTAATTTTCTAAATCCCTCTACTTGGCTCAAATACACTTTCGCGTCTTTTAAATAGCTTGCTGCAAAAGCCGCGGTGGGTTCATTTTTATTTAATTGAAGTACCAATGCTTCAAAACCACCGGCGATAGTGAACCTGCCTGTTGCTACAAACTTTTCATCAAAATCCTTAATGATACTTGAATGGGTATTTACCTTGGTTTTTTCCGCAGTCAATAAAGCTTTTGCCGAGTTGACCATGGATGCGTAGGAATGGTAAATACTAGCTGCCCATTTTCCTTCCTTATAGGTTTCGGATGCCTTTTGTATTTTCTCTTCGCTCTCAAAGAGGAGCGTGGCGATTAAATCGATAACAACCCCTGCACATTCGCCAATACCAATCGCCTTTTCATAACGTTCTTCATTTCCCCAATCGATAAAGTCCTCTTGTGTTAAATCATCAACGCTGGTCAATGGCTTGAGAAAATCATAGAAATAATGTTCCCCTCTGTCCCGATAATAATCCGAATAGGATACCCCATTGCCATTTTTATCAAAATCATCTAGAATTAACCGAAGTGCCTCTGGCCCTCTTTTACTGGGTATCTTTACTACTTTATCGGCAAAGCGTCCTGTTCCGTTACCGATATTTCCACCGCCCAATAGCACCTGTAATGCGGGAGCCACTAATTTATCTTTTGTTCGGATGGACATGCCCTGAAAACCAATATTGGCCATATTATGCTGGCCGCAGGCGTTCATACACCCACTGATCTTAATCACAACATCTGAGTTGGAAATGTATTGCGGATACTCCGCTTTAATGATGCGCTCCAATTCTACCGCAATTCCCGTACTACTTGCAATTCCTAAATTACAGGTATCCGTTCCGGGACAGGCCGTAATATCCAAGGCTTTGTTATAACCGGCGGCTACAAATCCCAACTTTGCCAGTTCCGTGTAGAAAAAAGGAAGTGATTCTTCTTTTACAAAGGGAATCAAAATATTTTGACGGAGTGATAAGCGTAATTCGCCAGCCGCATAGTTTTGCACCAAATCTGCCAGTAAACGTGCTTTATCCGTATAAAAATCCCCTAGCAGCACCTTAATACCGATAGCTACAAAACCTTCTTGTTTTTGCGAAACAATATTGGAGGACTTCCACTTTTGATAGGCCGCCGTATCCGTAATCTCCATAGTTGGAGCGGTCTTATTTGAAATAGTTGTTTTAGGATATGAGGCTGCATCAATAGGAAACGAACTAACGGGTACCGCTTTTTGTTCCTCTTCCAACAATTTTTTAAATCCGTCCAGACCTACATCCTTCAGTAAAAACTTCATTCTGGCCTTGGCTCTACTCTTACGCTCCCCGTATCTATCAAAAACACGAATAACGCCATCCATCAATGGAATAATTTTATCAGAAGGCAAAAACTCGAAAAGAACATCGGCATGGCGTGGCTGTGAACCTAAACCGCCACCGAGCATTACTTTAAAACCTTTGACCCCGTCTTGTATTTTGGCAATAAAACCTAAGTCGTGCATATAGGATAATCCGGTATCGGCATCACTGGCAGAAAAAGAAACCTTGAACTTTCGGCCCATTTCCTGACTAATAGGATTTCTTAAGAAATATCGGAAAAGCGCATCCGCATACGGCGATACATCAAAGGGTTCGTCTACATCTATCCCGGCCGTTTCACTTGCGGTTACGTTACGTACCGTATTGCCACAGGCCTCTCTAAGGGTAACCTCATCTTTTTCCAATTGCGCCCACAACTCTGGAGTTCTGTTCAAGTCCACATAATGAATCTGAATATCTTGGCGGGTAGTAATATGCAAGCGACCAGTAGAATATTCGTCGGATACATCACAGATACGTTTCAATTGTTTGGAGGTGACTTTTCCGTAAGGCAGTTTAATACGAATCATCTGAACGCCTTGTTGTCTTTGCCCATAGACACCACGGGCCAAACGTAGACTTCGGAATTTTTCCTCATCTAATTTTCCGTCGTGGAATTCATGGATTTTACGTTCCAATTCCAAAATATCTTTCTCAACAACCGGATTTTCTATTTCTGTTCTAAAACTTTGCATATCTCTTGTTGTATTGTATTGTAGGTAGTATGAGACTCATAGTTCCCTAACTTTTACTTTCAATTATTTATATTAATATATTTATCCTATAGAATAAATAGGTTAAATTTCATTAGTATAATTTTCCTAAACAAACCTTTCAATTCTATCGTTATTTTTTGATTTTATTCAGGTTTTTTCAATTTTCGCCCCTTGCCACCTAATCCCCTATGCAATAAACCCAGCGCCTACCGTACTGTTGGTTTGTGTGTCGATTAAAATAAAAGAACCATTGGTTCTATGGTCTTTAAATTTATCATAGAAAATAGGCTTGTTCAATCTAAAACTTACTTGGGCAATGTCGTTCATTCCCAACGATTCGGTCGCCGTATCTATACCAGAATAATCAGGAGCAATTTTGTGGTCTACACCTACCACCTTTGCCAAGACTTTATTGACCCCATGTTGCACGATGTATTTATTGCCTGCCGTAAGTTTGTTAGCATCCATCCACGAAACGGTTGCCGTAAATTGTTTGTCTATCGTAGGCAAATCATCCAACTTAACCAACATGTCTCCCCTGCTAACATTGATTTCGTCCTCCAAAGTAATGGTGACCGACGAACGTCTTGAGGCCGTTTTATACTCTTTATCGTAAAAATAAATGGCCTTTATTTTAGACCTGGTTTGTGAAGGCAATGCCACTACCTCATCTCCTACACTAAGCTCGCCACCGTAGACTTTTCCTGCAAAACCTCTAAAATCATGATGTTCGTCCGTCTTTGGACGAATGACATACTGCACCGGAAATCTTGGCGTTCCCACATTGGAAACTGCCGCAAGATCTAAACCTTCCAAATGTTCCAGTAAAGTTTCGCCTTGATACCAAGGTGTGTTTTTGGACTGATGCACCACATTATCGCCCTTCAAAGCACTCACCGGGATAAAAGTGATACGCTGGTCCTCATAATCTCGCTTAGCCATTAATTCCTGAAAGTCCGATTTTATTTGATTGTAACGTTCTTCAGAAAAATCAACAAGGTCCATTTTGTTTATGGCCACCACCACTTCTTTCACCCGTAGCAGATTATTAATGAAAAAATGACGGTTCGTCTGTTCAATAACCCCTTTTCTGGCATCAATTAAAATAATTGCCGCTTGGGAAGTAGAGGCACCCGTTACCATGTTCCGTGTATATTCTACATGGCCAGGCGTATCAGCAATAATATAACTCTTCTTTTGTGTGGAGAAATAGATATGCGCTACGTCTATCGTAATGCCCTGTTCGCGTTCTGCCACCAAACCATCTGTGGCCAAGGAAAAATCCAAATAATCATATCCTTTTTGCTTGCTCTTTTTCTCAATGGCCTCCAGTTTATCAGAGGTCAACGATTTTGTGTCGTATAAAAGTCGGCCTATCAAGGTACTTTTACCATCATCTACACTACCTGCTGTTGCTATTTTTAGTATTTCCATTTTTATGCTGTAAGCCCTAAGCTTTTAGCTATTGGCTCTTAATTATTAAATTTTACTAGTGGCTAATAGCCTATATCTAAAGGCAAAATTTTCTAAAGAAAATTTTAAAAATATCCTTGTTGTTTTCTTTTTTCCATGGCTGCCTCAGAGCGCTTATCATCTATACGTGCCCCACGTTCCGATATGGAGGAATCTCGAATTTCCTGCACCACTTTATCAATACTGACTGCATCGGACAATACGGCCGCCGTACAGGACATGTCCCCAACGGTCCTAAAACGAACTAATCGTTCTTCTACCACTTCATTCTCATCCCTAAAAACAATATTATCCTCCGCGGACCAAATCATACCGTCTCTGATAAAGGTTTTACGTTTATGTGCAAAATAGATGGATGGGATTTCAATATTCTCGTCTCTTATATAAGACCACACATCTAGTTCTGTCCAGTTAGAGATAGGAAATACTCTTACGTTTTGCCCTAATTCTATTTGCCCATTTAGCATATCGAATAACTCAGGACGCTGATTGCGTTCATCCCATTGTCCAAAATCATCCCGTACGGAAAAAATTCGCTCCTTAGCCCGTGCTTTTTCTTCATCCCTACGGGCCCCACCAATACAGGCATCAAACTTAAATTCTTCAATAGCATCCAATAGGGTAGTCGTTTGCAACGAATTTCTACTAGCGTATCTTCCAGATTCTTCTTTCACCTTTCCTTGGTCTATAGAGTCTTGCACGTTTCGCACAATTAATTCCAAGCCCAGTTCTTCGACCAATTTATCTCGAAAAGAAATGGTCTTTGGAAAATTATGACCCGTATCTATATGCATTAAAGGAAAAGGAATCTTTGCTGGCCAAAAGGCTTTTTGGGCCAACCGCACCAAAGTAATGGAATCCTTACCTCCAGAAAACAACAGAACTGGTTTTTCAAACTGAGCCGCTACTTCACGAAAAATATAAATAGCCTCGTTTTCCAAGGCATTTATATGTGAGGTACTATCCAAAAGTAATTTTTGCGATTTTACTGGCTGTTCTAAAGCGGTACTATTTATTTGCATTTTTATATTTTATTAGTAGCTAAGATGTGAAAGCTAATTATGTATGTAAGCCGCATTCCCTATTTTCCAAAACCTTCGTGGGGTCAAAATAAGTGTGTTCATTAGGTAAATTCCGCTCTTTTAAATAAGCATCCAAATGGGTATCGTTCCAATGATAAAACGGACTTACTTTGAGCAAGCCGTCGCTACTTAAACTGAGAATATTCAAACTATCCCTATGTGCCGTCTGTCCTTTTCTAAGGTTGGTAAACCAAACATCCGGTTTGTGTGCGGCCATTGCCCTTTTAAAAGGTTCCAGTTTTACTTGTTCTGTAAATAAAGCATGCTTATCATCATCAATATGGGGTATACCCATAACAGCATCTCTATGTGCCGTGGTTTGTTTGGGCACATATAAATCGATATTTAAATGCAGTGCAGCAATAAGTTCCTCGGCATGTTTGTAAGTATTTGGGGTATTATATCCAGTGTCACACCAAATTACAGGTATATTATTTATAACCTGAGATACGGCATACAAAATAGCCACTTCATAAGGCCGGAAGTTTGTGGTAACCACAGGTTTTTCCGCATGATCTACCGCCCAAGAAATAATTTCTACCGGAGGTATCCCTTTAAACTGAACATTTAATCTATCTATTTCCTTTTGTGTAAATTCCATGCGTACCGTTTATTTACCCCAATTAATTTTATTCCATAACCGCTCATGGAAAAAGTATAAAAACATTTTTGTGACAAAATCTATAGACGCAATAGAGGCGGCAACAACTACCTCTCCCGTTAGTAAATAGGAAATAAGCAATGTATCCAAGGTCCCAATAATTCGCCAGCTAATCGCTTTTGCAATACTACGGATAGGACGCTCGGACTTTTTATCCGAATCGTACTTTGTCTTTGTATTATTTCTATCAAGAACCAGTTGATCAACTATCATGGTTTTTATCTTTTATATACCCTATTAAATTAGTAGGATAATAAAAGTAGGAAATAAATTCAATTCCTTACGATAGATATATAATTATTTTCGATATACCCTATAGATTTAATAGATTGTTAAGAATTGAAGATGTTAACTGAGAATTTCACAAGCTCTTTTTGTACAATAAATAGAATTAAGAACGATTAGATAAGTAGATCAGCCAGGGTATTCTTGCGGTATACTGCTAAGTTAGCATCCCTAACCTTAAGCATAAGCTTATGAACGGCACATTTTTCCTCAGTGGGACAATCGTCGCATTTTTCGTAAAAATTTAAGCTTACACAGGGCACCATGGAAATAGGGCCTTCAAGCACCCTCATAACATCGGTCATTAAGATGTCTTCCGGGTTTTTCAAAAGATAGTATCCTCCTCCCTTTCCTTTTTTGGAACCTAAAAATCCAGTTTTCCGAAGCGAAAGTAAAATACTTTCCAAAAATTTTTGGGATATGTTCTCCTGCTCTGCTATTTCGGAAATCTGCACCGGTTTTTTATCTTTTTGAAGACCGAGATAAGAAAGGGCTTTGAGTCCGTATTTGGTTTTCTTGGAGAGCATGTAGCTAAGATAGCGAAAAGTGATTGAACTCTTAATAAAAGTAGGAATTAGCTATAATTTGAGCACAATGCCATATCGAATAAAATCAATAAGCTGTTCCTTCATAGCTAAAGGATTAGTTTTTCGCTGTTGGTCTAAAAACTGCTTGTACGACCAGCGCAATGTGGCAAGGATTATCTGTGTGGCCATTTGAGAATCCATTTTGTTAAACTCACCCGTTCTCATACCCTCGATAAGAATACTTTCCAACTTCTGTTCGTAATTCTCTCTACGTTTCACAAACTCTTGTAGCTTGGGCTCGTTCAAATTTCGCCACTCGTTTACAAGCAATGCCTGTTCGTATGGTCTTCTAGATGATATTTGAATATAAGAACCAATAAGATGTTCCAATTTGTCAGAGGCATGAAATTCCGAATCTTCAATAATTTCTATTGCCTTAAGGAATTCCTGTTGTATTCCAAAAAGAGACTCCTCTAAAAATGACTGTTTTGAATCGATATAATTGTAGACATTAGCCACTTCAAAGTGTAGATTTTGAGCAATATCACGTATGGTGGTCGCTTTAAACCCCTTTTTATGAATTAAAATAAGGGTTTTTGAAAAGAATCTGTCCCTTTTGGTTTCCTTCAACATATGACGAAATTTATTACCATCCTTAGTTAATAATTATGCGTTACACAGAAAATTATTGACAAATGTATATATTTACATGAACATTTGTTCATGTAAATTTCATTGTATTGGAAAAGCAACATCATATCTTTCCCGAAAAACTTTTTGGCTGTTGGCACCCTGTGGGCTACAGCAATGAAATAACCGCAGAAAAACCCTATGGCACATTTCTATTGGATGAAGCTGTGGTAGTTTGGCGTACTGCCGATGGAATTGTACACGCCATGCGCGACGTATGTATTCATCGTGGAACGGCACTTTCATTGGGATGGATAAAAGACGATTGCCTGGTTTGCCCTTACCATGCTTGGCAGTTTAACAAAAAAGGGGATTGTGTACTGATTCCACAAGCTCCTGATACTGAGATTCCTTCCAAAGCAAAAACGCCAACGTATCATTGCCAGGAAAAATTTGGTCTGGTTTGGGTGGCCTTTGAAAATCCTGTTTATGACCTTCCTGATATACCAGAATTTGAAAATACCGACTGGAAACTGGTTAATACCGGACCTTTTGATTGGAAGAGCGATAGCTCAAGGCAAGTAGAAAATTTTACGGATTTTGGTCATTTCCCATGGGTGCATCCCGGGCTATTGGGCGACCCTGAAAGACCCAAAGTGCCAGAATGCAAAGTCACTGTAAAAGACTCTGTATTGCACTATTCAGTTGTACGTCCAGAAGCGACTAATACAGATGATTTTCCCATTTTTGCAAATGATGACGTAGTGAAACCAGAGCGCCGTAGCCGATATGAACTTCATCTTCCCTATACTATTGTGTTACGATTGGATTGGGGGGGAGAAAAAGGTATGGTCTATTTTTTCGTTTCTCAGCCCATTTCTCATAACAAATGCCGTGGTTATTGTATCATCGGTCGTAACTATAATTTAGATGAATCAGATACGATACTACAGGATTTTGAACAAGTTATCTTTGATCAAGATAAACGTATTGTAGAGTCTCAACGACCAGTACAGGTGCCTTTTGACTTTACCGAAGAATTGCACCTCAATTTTGACGCCGTAGCCATGAACTACCGCAGGGCAATGAAAAAACAGCAATTAGATTACAAATAAAAAACTAAATTAAAAAACAGCGCAATTATCTAGTTTAATACCTTATTTTCTTTGTCCACTTTTTATTTCACTAATCAACTCATACTAGCTAGTAGGTTAACATTACACCTAAAATCATCTTCCAAGAAGTTAAACAAAGTAAGATACATTAAGCCAGTTCACCCTTTCGTGAGGACACCGATTTCTGCAAAAGAGGCCCGCGGGTCTTCACCATTAGTTTTTATAGCTTTTAATTTGAAATATCTTGCTTTTCTCTCAGTAAATCGTACTTCTTGTTTCAACCTGCTATTCACAATATTGGAAAATTCTCCTTTTGTCGCCAAGTTCCATTGCTTGCCATTCTGACTTACATAAAAGGCGTAATCGGTGATTATACCGAAAGGATACCGCTCCTGACTGGGCAGATAAGTAAATCCGTTTACAGAATACGACTCTCCTAAATCGATTATAATTTCCTGCGGACTTACCGTCTTATTATCCGTTGCCCAAAAGGTATCCGAATCTTCATCAATTAGATTTTGGATGTTCTCTTCAGACCCGGAAGACATCGAAACCACGTTCCAAGCTGCCTTTGGAATATCTATATGCCTAATTACCGTTGCTGTTGCCGTAGCTGTTTCGGCATCATAAGCGATTGCTTTTAAGGTAGTTGGTGTTCTTACCATAAAAGGTGCTTCATATTTTTGGGATTCCTTGGTAGGCTCACTACCATCCAGTGTATAAAATATGGAGACCGAAGTTTCCGGAACTGTAATAGCTACCATGCCTTTTCTGCTTCTTTTAATGGTTGGAGGAACTAACAGATTTGGTGCACGGTATAAGGCTAAATTGGAAATAAGTGGCGCCGCTTTGGTATTTGTAATATTCAAACGAAACGCCGTGGCCTTGACCGTATTGAAACGAAGTATCCGTTTATATCCGATTGTGGTTTGGGTGTCTATTTGTATCCACTTCCCTCCTACTTTGGCAGCTATGGAAAATTCTTTTACCCGTTGGCCTAAAGGAATATATTCCTGCAATAATACCCTATTAATTTCAGTAGGTTCGGTAAAGTCTACAGTAAGCGATGCTTTTGTGACGCCATCATCGGTTGCCCAATAGCTTGCGTCGTTGCCATCGGTTGCATTTTCAGGGGCATAAGTATCATTATTTCCCCGAATGTTCGTCGCCGAAACCTTAACTCCGCTAGCGAGTTTTTTGGCAAAATCGGCTTCTATTTGTTCTTTCAGACGCTTCAATTGTAACGCATCTATTTCGTGAATCAAACCTCTATCATCGACGGGCAGGTTCAGTAAAAAATTACCATTTCTACCAACAGATTCATAAAAGGTGTCCACTAAGCGAGTTAACGATTTTACTTGATGATCTTCCCTAGGATGATAATACCACCCAGGCCTAATGGATGTATTTACCTCCGCGGGCAACCAATGCGTTCCATCTTCATGCCCAGAACGCAGCTCTACATACCTAGGCCATCCCGGATAAATTTCGTCTCGCCGCATAATGCTCCAGTTCGTCTCATTGGCAAATCCTTCTTCCGTCCCTACCCATCGGATATCCGGACCACCGTCACTAAAAATAACGGCGTCGGGTTGCAATTCACGAACTATTGCTGTGACCTTATCCCATTCATAATAGGTTTTACTGTCTATTTTTCGAGTTTCATTGGCACCACCATAATAGCCCGATCCACCATTGGCCCCATCGAACCAAACTTCAAATATGTCACCATAATTGGTCAATAGTTCCCGTAGCTGTTCATGAAAATCAGCCACATATTCCGGTGTTCCATATTTGGCGGCATTTCTATCCCAAGGGGACAGATATACCCCTAATTTTAAACCAAACTCCTCGCAAGCCTCGGACAAATCTTTAAGTACATCTCCATTACCATTTTTCCAAGGGGAGTTTTTTACCGAATGTTCGGTGGTCCTTGTAGGCCAAAGGCAAAACCCGTCGTGATGTTTTGCGGTAATAATCACTCCTTTCATACCAGCATCTTTAATTACTCTTGCCCATTGACGCACATCCATTGCCGTTGGGTTGAACTGGGATGGACTTTCGCCGCCCGTACCCCATTCCATATTGGTAAAGGTGTTCATGTTAAAATGGATGAAAGCATAGTAGCCCAAATCCTGCCATGCCAATTGCCTTTCCGACGGGAGTGGCCCTACCGGTTCTGGCGGAGTTACTTGAGAACAGGAAACAGCTAAAACTAGGGAGAAAAAAAATAAAAATACTTGAAACGAATATTTCATAATGACTTGGATACTTATAGTTTTAAAATATAACTACTCTTTCATAAAAGCATCGATTTGATGCCATTCATCTCCATTTAAATGTAAGGACGAATTCTGTTGTGGTAGTCCCGGTGTGCTTCTTCCGTTTTCAATGTACGATACCATCAATTCTTTTAGTTCTTGTACTACATCAGGATATTCTAAGACCAAATTTTTATTTTCCGAGGCATCAATATCTAAATTATATAATTGGAATTTAGGCATATCGCTTACATCGTCCTTGCCCGGTATGGGATAACTCCAACCGCCCGAGCCTGGAACAAAAATCAGTTTGTATTTTCCTTTTCTGATTGCAAAACTACCGTTGACAGAATGGTGTACCGTAGCTTCTCGCCTATAAGTGCCTACTTGCTTATCAACTAACAAGGCAAGTAAGGAAAAGCTATCCTCGCCCTCATTATCCTTTAAGGGATTTTGCACTATGGCTGCACAGGTTGCCATAAAATCGGTCAAGGAGATGGTTACATTTGAAATCTTATTTGGCGTTATTTTCGCTGGCCACTTAACAATAAATGGGATTCGGTGACCACCTTCATAAATATCCGCCTTATGTCCTCTAAGACCCGCGCGGGGATCGTGCCCATGTTGCGCTAAAATTTCAAAATCCGAAAATGGAGAAGGACCATTATCGCTAGTAAATACAATCATGGTGTTCTCGGTTATCCCTTGTTCCTCGAGTGTAGTCACCAACTGCCCTATATAATCATCTATCTGCATTATAAAATCTGCATAGGGATTTATACCGCTTTTCCCCAACCAGTCCGCCGTGGGCAAAATAGGTGTATGAGGTGACGGTAAGGCGAGATACAGAAAAAAAGGTGCCTCTTGCTGCGACTGCCCCTTGATATAGTCCATAGACCTTCGAAAAAAATTAGGGGTCACATCTTCATGTATAAAATCTGAAGCTGTTGGTCCTTCTCGCCACCACGTGTATTTACCGGTATCTACCGTTACACTATCTACCTTAGCAGTGATTTTATTATTTTCAACATAAACATAAGGTGCTATATCTAAGGATGCAGGGAGCCCGTATGAATAGTCAAATCCTAGCTCATTAGGAGAATGACTAATGTCTTTGGAAAAATCAAGATTTTCAAAATCTTCCGGATTCCAACCGTCACCACCAGAGTCAATAGTATCCTTTTCAGCCCAGTTCCAACCCAAATGCCATTTCCCAATAAATGCGGTATGATAGCCTGATTTTTTGAGTAGCGATGCAACAGTAGCCCTATTTTCAGGAATCAATGCCTTTGATTTTCCTGTAACTACACCACTTTTTAAAGGACTCCGCCAGCTATACCTGCCTGTAAGAATTCCATAGCGGGTTGGGGTACATACCGCGGACGAGCTATGGGCATCTGTAAACCGCATTCCAGTAATTGCCAGTTCATCGATATTTGGTGTTTTAATTTTTCCTGATGGATTAAAACTAGAGATATCACCATAGCCCAAATCATCAGCCAAAATATAAATGATGTTGGGAGGTTTTTGCTCTACCACTTCTGCCACCTTTTCGTCCTTGCAGGAAATAAAAAGTAAAACAATGAATATGATTAGAAGATAGGATTGTTTTAGCATAGTGGTAGGCTTTACAGAATATCATTAGCTAAAATAAGCAATTGATGCTATTTAGGAATAATTGTCGGGACAACGAAAACCCTAAGGCATGATAAAATGATATAAAAAACCACTCCAAAGTAATGAACCTTGAAATGGTTTTTAGCTAAATCAATATCCTTTTTCTAGTTGGACAAAACTTCTTTTTAATCTCTAATCTTTTGTAATGCGGTAAATAATATTCGCGCCACCGCCAGTTACATAAATAGCACCGGATGGGCTAACAGTAACACTATCAAAGAAAAAAGTCGGAGGTGTACCCTCAAGACCAGGGCCACCAAACTCAAGACCCTCGGCTATTACCGTCTTCTCACCTGTTACTAAATCAATGCGAGAAAGACGGGCCGCACCCGTTTCGGCAACAATCAAAGCGCCATCTATATCTAAGGCCAATCCTTCTGGATTAATTAGGTCACTGGCAACCGCAACCGGTGCCATAGGCGTTTTGCCTTCAAAACCAATCTGCCACACAATACCCGTGCCCCAATCGGCCACCCAAAGGGTTTCCCCATCGGTGGTCAAACCGCCCGGGGCAAATACGGTTGCATTGTCTATAGGAAGTATCATTGCATTATCACTTGCCCAGACCACGCCTCCAAGTCCAACATCCGAAACGGCAATATCGTCCTGTACCCGTACCGCATCTACAGGGGCGCCCATGGGATAATTTTCTACTATTTCATATGTTTGAGGATTAAAAACTTGAACCCTAGCATCGAACCATGAACAAACTATGAGGTTAGTGCCATCCGCGGAAAGATTCATCGACACTACCAAGGCTGGCTGAGGAGGATTTGGCGGTATCAAATAGCCTTTATAATTATTTTCTTGGTCCCCGTTGGTAGCGTTGAGCTGTCTAACGTAATAATGATCCGCCACATATAGTTTATCGACATTGTCGGCTCCGTCTAAAAAAGCTAAGCCTTGCGGAGAAATGATTCCACCTGGGCTAATAGTACGTAGTTCTCCATTGGGAAGCAATTCGCCCACCCAGCCTTGGTCATTATTGGTCATGTATAAGCTTCCATCCGCATCGAAGACCATATTGTCGAGACCAGGATCTAGAGTGGTGAACAATGTTGAGGCTCCGGTCATAGGATCTATCTTAAATACCTCTCCGGTTTGATCTAGCACGGTAAGCATCCCCTCTGAATCAAATTTTACAGCTGCAGGATTTACAAATCCTGTGGCAAGTACCTGGGCTGATCCATCGGCAAAAGGGTCTGATGCAGGATCACCAACTCTATCCACATCTACACTTATCACAAGCCCACCCGCAAACGAGGGGCCGTACAAGCGCCCGTCAGAACCAAAGTCAAATGAATTAAAGAACCCCAGCGGAAATGGATTGGCCTCTGTGGCTACGATAATAGGTCGTGGAAGTTCCTCAAGACTTGGGTCTAGTTCATATAAGCCATCCCCCAAAAAACATAATCCTACAAATAGTCGCCCATCATCAGAAAACGCAATAGGGTTAACCCCTGGGGCTACAAATTGCTTGGTAACAGTACCGTCTGGTTCCCTACGACCTACTTCACCAATCAAAATATCGGTCCAATAAAGAGATCCGTCGGGTCCAAAAACAACATCATCTGCCCCTACGACCTGCGTCTCCGATCCTAAACGTTCAGAGATGGTTCCGTTCTGCTTGTCCATTACCGCAATCTGTTGACCGAGCACACTACCAATGTAAAGATTACCATCTGGCCCAATATCCACGCCGTTTGCTCCTTTTAAGGGAGCAGCAGCCCCAATTTCACTCACCGTGTAAGTAACCAGTTCAGGTGTTTCTTCTTCTGGTTCTTCCTCTTCAGGAGTCTCAGTTTCCTCTTCAGGAACTTGTACCGTGTCATCATCGCTGCAGGAATAGCCAATACATAAAATGGCCAAAAAGACGAATTTTAAAAATAATTTTACAGATTGTTTTTCAATTGTTTTCATAGGTTCAAGGTTTAATAGGTTTATAATCGATTTACAATAATCACTATAATGGAAGCTGTTGGGGGGAAGGCATATACTACATGCGATTTGATAAAGTTGCGATGTTGCCTTAACTATTCCTTGGACTTAGATTGCGCAAATAGGACAGGGATTGCATTAAGGAGGCTAGCTCAATAATTTTTGAGGGCAGAGGGCTTAAAAAGGTAACTTAAACCTTATTTCGAGCTCAGTCGAGGACCTTAACAGCTACATTTGCATACTGTCTTGTTTGTTTATTTGCAAGATGTTAGGGTCAAATTTGGTTTTTACCTAGATTATGCCCAAGGTTTGCGTTTTCACCCCTATGGTTTTTCCATCCAGCGCGGCGGAGAAAAACCGCTGATGCCTTTCTCTCAATCAAATTTCGTTCGTCGGAGGCAAGAGAAATGACGGAAGGCGCCTTTACCTATATTCTTTCAATCAAAATTTTAAAATAATATTAGATGGAGTTTTGATCGCGCCATTGTTGTGGTGCCATACCAAATTCCTTTTTAAATACCCGACTGAAATAGGCGGCATCTTTAAAACCACAGTCGGTGGCAATGGCGGAGACTTTTAAGCCTGAATGTACCAGTAACTCTTTTGCCTTTAGCAAGCGTACATAGCGTATAAAATAGGTGGCCGAAAGCCCGGTCAACGCCGACAGTTTGCGGTGGACCTGTGAGTTGCTCAAGGCAACTGCCCTGCATAGTTTTACAACATCAAAATCCGTATCGTCCAAATTTTCCTCTATTTCTTTTTGCACTTGTGCCACAAATGCATTGTCCAAACTATTAGCAAAGGGAATGCTTTCATAAGTTGCGGACTGCCCCACTGTTTTTAATGACACACGCTCAGTAGAAACTGTTTTTATGGTATTGCCCTCTTGCTGCTTTTTTAGGGATCTTACCGAAAGACCCGTTTCTAGCGACGACCGATAATACTGCTGTAACAATTGGCGTAGTTCAAGCAGATTCTTGGTGCGCAACAAGAGTTCTTTTTTGTGAAAGGGCTTGGTCAGGTAGTCATCGGCCTTTTGTTCCAAGCCTTCCAATCTGCTTTCCAAATCGGCCTTGGCGGTAAGCATAATAATGGGAATGTGACTGGTACGTTGATCGCTCTTTAAGGTGCTACATACTTCAAACCCATCTTTAAAGGGCATCATGACATCTAACACAATAAGGTCTGGAGTGATATCAAAGGCCATCTCCTCACATTCTTTTCCGTTTTTCGCAATCACTATCGCATACTCTTTTTGTAAACAATAGGCGATATAGGTGCGAACATCGTCATTGTCGTCCGCAATCAATACTAGTGGGGCTTCTTGAAGACCATTATCTTCGATGGTGCTACCTGTTGACATAAAGGGGAAGTTGGTTTCCACACTTAATACCGAGTCTTCGCTATTGCTATTTGTTTCTAAAACGGAAATTTTTATTCCCGGTTCCCCAAATTCTGAATTATGATGTATTGGTAGGGTTACTTTAAACTCTGCACCTTTACGTTTGTAACTTTTTACCGAAATAGTACCCTCCATGAGCTTTACCAGCTCACGTGTAAGCGCTAATCCAACACCTGTACCCTCCCCATGACGGGTATGGGAACTATCCGATTGATAAAAACGGTCAAAAACATAAGGTAGATCAGCTTTTCCAATACCAATACCAGTGTCTTTGATTTTAAGAATAAAACGATTGTCCTTATAACCTGCTGAAATATAGATATGGCCTCCATTTGGCGTGAATTTGACTGCGTTAGCGATAAGGTTGGAAGCTATCTGCTGTAATCTCACTTCGTCAAAATCCATAATCAGTTCATCTTTATCCGTAAGAAAGTGAATCTGAATGCCTTTATTCTCAGCCAAAGAGTGGAAGCTTTCTGTAATATATTTCAGATAGGACACAATATCTGCTTGCTTATACTGCAAGTTTAACTTACCGTTTTCCAACTTACTTAGATCCAGTAGTTGATTGACAAGCATAAGCAAATTACGGCCATTACGGGTAATCATATCCAATCCTTCCTTAAAATGCTCCTTTGGATGCTCCAGTATTTGCTGTGCCATACCCAGAATTACAGTCAACGGAGTACGGAATTCGTGCGTAATATTGGTATACAATTTAGTTTTAACGGCATCTAGTTCCTTTAAGCGAAGTGCTTCCGCCTTTTGTAACTTTTGATTAATTTTAAACCTATAAAAGACATAAATACTACTACCGATAACAATTATATAACATAGATAGGCCCACCAAGTACCCCACCATGGAGAGTGGATAGTAACCTCCATACTTACTCCTTCTTCGTTCCAAATTCCATCGGCATTTGATCCTTTAACTCTAAAGGTATAGGTGCCAGGAGAGAGGTTGGTGTATCTGGCTTGGCGCTCTTTAGAAGCTGGTGTCCATTCCGTATCATAATTTTCTAATTTCCATGAATACAGATTGTCCTCGGAACGCAGGTAGTGCAACGCCACAAACTCAAAACTAAGGTCTTTTTGATTGTGTTTAAGGCTAATGGCATCTGTATACCCCACTGTTTTTTTAAAGATTGTCCAATCTGGGGCATCATAACTATTGCCGTTAATTGCCATTGCGGTAATTACGACCGATGGGGGCGTACTATCTTTTTTTATAAGATCTTTTGGACGAATTCTGTTGAGACCATTTCCCTGTCGGCTACCCATCCAGATATCACCATCATGGGTTTTTAAGCTTACCAGAAAAAATTCCGGATATTTTTGAAAGCCGTCGTTATTAAAATAGTTTTTAAAGGATGTTGACTTTGTATCAAAAACAGAAAGTCCCCTTGCGGTAGGCAACCATAATTGACCCAAATCATCGAATACCAGTTCAGAACTGTCATAAATATCATTATGCAAAAGGCCTTTTGATTCTCCAAAGAGCTCAACGTCATTTACTCCTGGCCCTACCAGTGCCAAACCGCCCCCGCTGTAGGTGCTGATCCATAATTTTCCATTAGTTGCTTTTGCATAAGAATTGGTGGATGGAATATTGTAATTGGTGTTGCGATGAAATACATCTCCTTCATGATCATAGAGGTTTAATCCACCATCCGTTCCTACCCACATGCGACCGAGATCATCGTCTGTGATGAATCTAATTTCATTACTCCCCAGTGAAAGTGAATCTTTGGAATCATACCCATAGTGCTTAAAACGTTTTTCCTTTTTTAGGTATTTAAAAATCCCATAAGAATTATCTTGAGGGTCGCCAAGCCAAACAGCACCACTCGCATCAAGAAATAAAAACGCAGCCCGATCGCAAGGTAAACCGTGTTCTTCCTTATTGGCGAGCTCATATTTTTCCCTTATTTTACCAGTGCTTCTATCTAGCAGATAAATCCCACGATTTTCAATGGTTACCCATATACTGCCATCGGTATCTTCCAGTAGTGCCCCAACACTAAGTTTGTCCTTTGTATAACTTACCTCCGAAATAAAATCTACTTTTTCAAATGTTTCTTTCGCTTCTTCAAAGCGATAAAGACCTTGCCCATCTGAGCCTAACCATAGAGTGCCTTGAGAATCTTCGAAAAATTTATTGAAATTACTAAGACTTATTGGCCCTACGTTCTTAGAGATGCCAATCTGTTGGAAGTTACCATTTGGTTTTTTTATAGCGACGCCAGATTCCGTTGCTACCCATAGTCTTTTCTTACTATCTTCAAATAGTTGCATGATGGTATCGGAAGGAATGCTAAATGGGTTTTTTGGGTCGCTTTTCAAAAGTTCTATTTGTCTGGTTTTGGGAGACTGTTTGTAGAAGCCAGGACGATAAAATAGCCAAGATAGCCCTGAGTTATCCATAAATGACTTTTGGTATAAGCCAGACCTGTTTGAATTATTTTGATCATTAAATTTAGAATCATAGTACGTGAAGGATTTGGTGCTAAATTCATATATCATATAGTGAACAGGGTCAGGATTTCCACTATACAAATTAGACAGTAACCCAAATGTTATTTTTTCTTTATTTTGATCGCCGGGAATAATAAGGTCAATGTTTTTATAGCCGGTATTAAAATTTAGAGGACCTTGACCAAATGATAAACGGGTATAGTTATCGTTTTTAGGGTCAATGATGGTTATTTCATTAGTTACATGCATAACCCAATAACGGCCATAAAAATCTGCAAAGGCAAACTGCACTTCTGTATCAGGCAAAGAATGCTCGTTATCTCGGTTAGTGGTGTACTGCGCTATGCTTTGTCTTGTAACCGGATCCCAAATATATAGGCCATGTTTCCCTATCAATAAAAAGTTTTCACTATTTAAGGTATTTAAGGAAATAAGCGTATCCTTAATTTCGGTACCCGGTATTTTTTCGCCAGAAGGAACAATCAATTCAAAATCGTCATTTTCGGATGTCCATACCTTAAGATTTCCAGAAGATTCTACGTACCATACACTACTGTCAATTTTAGAGTAGAAAAGATTCTGTAGGCCTATCACATTGTTTCTAAATACTTCTTCATAAGGATAGTCTTTTGCGATTTCGGTTTTTGTATTAAAACGGGCAAGTGCCGAGGTGTCTTGTGCATGGTTTAAGAACCAGACATTATTTTGAGCATCCTCAAATAACATTTGGATATCTGTTGTAGGTATTTTTGGCGTATCTTTAAACTGAGGTTTATACCTACGACCTCTTTCGGTACTTGGGTCAAAAGAAAAAATTTCATCTGAGTCCAAATAACCCATCCAAAACTTACCCTCCTTTGTTTTTACAAGCCCACTATTGGCGTTTCCTATTTTTAGAATGGTGCCATCGATTTCGTTTTTATACTCTTTATACACTTTAAAATCATACCCATCGTATCTAACCAAGCCATTTTGGGTGGTTAACCAAATGAAACCTTGGTCGTCCTGTAGCATATTACCCACATATTCTTCTGGGAGACCTTCAGCTACACCATATTTTTTGAAGGCTATTTTTTCTTCCTGTGAAAATATGGTTTGAAATGGCCATGTAATGAGTAGCACAATAAATATTGAAAAGCTATGCTTAGTACTTATTTTCATATTGTTTAAAGTGATAAAGGCTACGGATTGACTCTCATCCATCAATCTGATTTCTACTACAACTTAATCTTTGGGGGAATAAATAGTTATGCTGCTAGTTCAAAGCTTTAGACAGGGGGGAAGTAATTTGTTACTAAATATAGTACTTAAAGCATAAAGTATCACTGAATGTTCAAGCATAGTTGTTTTTAATAGTAAGGACTACATATCCAAGTGGTGCTTCATAAAATCAACCTTATAATTTTTACTTACTTTTCGTACACCATATGCATTATATCTTCAGATATAACATAATTTCTTAAAGACATGCAGTAAACCTAGTGGACATTTCTGGTTAATGAATTTAGGAAATAAAATAATAAGCTATTTTTCTTGCACTAAATTGAATATCCTAGCGTAGGAAGGCTTGCCTATTGAAAATCATTTTATGTTATACGCATCCTTTAAACTGGGAAAACACTTAATTTAAAGCTTGCCGAACATCTGCAATAATATCATCAATATGTTCTAGTCCAACGGATACCCGAACCATACCATCCGTAATACCTGACTCTGCCCGTTCTACTTTGGATAATTTACTATGTGTCGTAGATGCCGGATGCGTTACAATACTTCTGCTATCTCCCAGATTGGCAGAAAGTGACAACATTTTTATGGAGTCGAAGAATTGTTGCCCTGCGTTCAAACCTCCTTTGACTTCAAAAGCTACTACACAACCGCCAGCCTTCATCTGTTTTTTAGCTATCTCGTATTTGGGATGTGATTTAAGAAATGGATATTTTACCCAATTTACTTTGTTGTGACCTTCCAAAAACTCAGCTAACTTTAAGGCATTTTCACAATGCCGATCTACACGAATGGCCAAAGTCTCCAAACTTTTCGAAAGTACCCAAGCGTTAAAGGGTGACAATGCCGGACCTGTTATTCTTGAAAAACGATATACTTTATCTATCAATTCTGCATTACCAACTGTAATTCCAGCTAAAACGCGTCCTTGTCCGTCCATTAATTTTGTACCCGAATGAATGACCAGATCCGCTCCAAATTTAATGGGTTGCTGTAAATAGGGAGAAGCAAAACAGTTATCGATGACCAAAATTAAATTGTGCTTTTTAGCAATGTTCCCCAACACTTCCATATCCAACACATCTACACCAGGATTCGTAGGGGTTTCTGCGTATATGAGTTTTGTCTTTGGTGTAATCAACGCTTCGACACCATCCAAATCATCGATCTTAAAATAACTATGGTCAATATTCCACTTAGGAAAAAAATTGTTTAAAAGGGAATGGGTAGAGCCAAAAATACTACGGGCAGATATCATATGGTCACCACTATCCAATAAAGCGGCCAATGTAGAAAAAACGGCAGCCATACCACTTGAAAATGCAAAACCTGCCGCTGCACCTTCCATCTGGCTTACCTTATCTATAAACTCGGACGAATTTGGATTGGAATAACGGGAGTAAACATTCCGTTCTTTTTCCTCCGCGAAAGAGGCACGCATATCTTCCGAATCCTCAAACACAAAGCTTGAGGTCAGGTACATTGGAACCGAATGTTCTAAATGTTCCGTTCGATTTAATTGATTTCGTATGGCGTTTGTTTCGAATTCCATAATTATATATTAGTTTAATCCTGCACTTTTGCAGCTCCAAAGTTTAGGCCTATTTCAATGCGGGTAGGAATTTTTTTGTTGTTTTTTTATTTTCATTGGCTGCACCAAAGTCACATCTTCTCCGCAATTCTCAGAATATCCCCAAAAACGCCTCTTGCCGTAACCGCGGAACCCGCTCCCGCTCCTTGGATAATTAACGGATTTTCTCCATAGGATTCCGTGTATATTTCTATAATAGAATCCGAACCTTTGACTTGGCCCAAGGCACTTGTCTTGGGAACGGAGACCAGTTTTACGTCCAGCTCACCTCTTTCCTTTTGTAAATTTCCGTGCAGGTTACCTACATATCTTAGTACGTGATTCGGTTTTTGATTATTTTTTATTTGGTTGAACTTCTCATCCAGCATGGCCAAGTTTTCCATAAATATATTGGTCTCCACCGTCTGTAATTTTTCTGGAATCAGATTATCGATATTGATATCGGAAAACTCATTGTGTAAATCAAGCTCCCGGGCCAAGATCAACAATTTACGGCCAACATCGTTTCCGGATAAATCTTCTCTTGGGTCGGGTTCTGTATAGCCGCGATGCATAGCATCTTTAAGGATGGATGAAAAAGGAGCATCTACCTCCGAAAAGGTATTGAAAATATAACTCAAAGAACCCGAAAACACACCATTGATACGAGTGATGTTCTCACCGGACAGGTGCAACAATTTAATTGTATCTATTAACGGAAGACCTGCGCCTACATTGGTTTCGTACAGGTATTGCTTTTGGTGCTTGGCCAATTCTTCCCGTAATAATTGGTAATAATCAAAGCCCAAGGTGTTCGCAATTTTATTTGAGGAAACCATATCAAAACCGTTCTCCACAAAATCAAAATAATGGGCTACAAAGTCCTCGCTAGCAGTATTATCTATAGCTATCAAGTTTTCTAAATGATGGGTTCTTGCGAAATCAAAAATATCCTTTTGGGTATAGGACCGTCCTTTAGTTTTAAGTTCCGATTTCCAATTCCTGGAAACACCATCGACATTCAATACCACCGTTTTAGAATTCGCGATGGCGAAGATCCTAACATCAATATGCTTTCTTTTGGCGATGGTCTTGGCCGATTTTAAAATTTGGTCTATTAGCGTTCCGCCGACATTTCCATGACCAAAAATAGCAAGATTCACTTTTTTACTGAAGCCGAATATCTGACCATGCATAACGTTTAAGGCTTTAATCAAATCGTATTTATTGACAACCAAGCTCACATTCTTACCGGAGACCGTATTGTTAAACAAAAGCGGTGTAATCTGATTTTTAATGAGTGCGTTATAGGGCTTATGAAACGTGCTTAAATCCTGACCTACAATGGAGATGACCGAAACCTCGGCTACCACTTTAATTATATTAATATCCTTGGACCTAAAATCACCTGCAAATTCCTTCTCTAAGGCATCTTTAGCCTGCTGTGCCTTATTTCGTTTTACCACAAGTCCTATACCGCGCTCAGAAGAACCTTGAGAAATAATACTTACGCTAATAGCATTAGCTTCCAGTGTTTTAAAAATACGGGCATCGATTCCTACTTTGCCCAAAAGTCCCCTACCCTCCAAATTTATTAGGGCCATATCTTCAATGACCGACAAGCTCTTTATACCTTCTTTACTGGATTTTGCGCTGATGAGCGTTCCTTCACTATCACCATTGTAGGTATTCAGGATACGTAAGGGTATGTTCTTTTCGATAAGTGGGATAATAGTCTTGGCGTGCAATATGGTGGCCCCAAAATTGGCAAGTTCATTAGCTTCGGCATAAGACAGATGTGACAAGCGTTTTGCCTCCTTCACGTAATCAGGGTTCGCCGTAAAAATACCATCTACATGGGTATAATTCTGTAGTTCTTCTGCATCTAAAAAATTAGCTAGTAATGCCGCTGAATAATTACTCCCATTTCTTCCTAGAGTAGTCGTTTGTCCATCTTCGGTGGCAGCGATAAAACCGGTAATAACCGGAACAGTGTCTAACGGTAAGGCTTCGATTAGACTCGTCAATTTTTCCTTAGAAGGTTTTTCGTACAATTTGGCATCTCCAAAGGACGTATCCGTAATCAAAAACGTTCGCGCGTCAACAAAAGCTGCCTTTACTCCTTTCCCTATTAATAACTTCGTTATGAGTTTTGCTGCAATAAGCTCTCCATAAGCAAGCACTTCATCCTTGATTTTAGCACTATAATCCCCTAATAATGATACTCCCTCGTATAATTTGGCTAATCCCTTAAATTCATTTGAAAGATCTACATTGCTATAGGTATGGCGTTGGTATTTTTCAAAGGCTTCAAAGTCCGAAATATAATTGGTTCCCTTGGCGGCTTTTTCCAACATGGCTTCTAACTGATCGGTCGCTTTTTCCCTGGCGGATACGACGACAGCTATATGCTCGCCGTTTAAAACTTTGGTACTTATAAGATCCAAAACATGTTCCAATCCTTCGCCATTGCTCAAGGATTTACCCCCAAACTTTAGCACTTTTGGCTTACCAATTTTACTATTGGTATTGAAAACAGTATGTAGCAATTTTTCCAGTTGTTGAAACTCAATTAAAAAAGCATCATGACCATGGAGGGACTGAATTTCCCCATAGGTGACATTGCTATTGGCCTGTGCAATTTGCTTAAACGTATCCTTGTTTTCTTTCGCCGTAAAGAACAGATCAGAATCCACTCCCACAATATGTATGTTGGTATCGCTGTTTTGTAGGGCGATGAATTTCTGCTCTCCGTTACGTGTAACATCAATCGTTTTCAGTAATTGATTCATCAATTTATAGGCCGATAACTGAAACCGTTCCTGTAATTTTTTTCCATGGTGCGTTAACCAACTTTCTACATTAAACACCTGAAGTTCTTCATTCGTACTTCTTTTAAAGCGTTCCTTAAAAGATTCTGGAGTGCGGTAGCACAGCATGGCATGCATCCTTGCATCATGTACCGGCTGTTTGGAATTGACCAAAAATTGTTCTTGTATTTGACAGTTGGCAATTAACCAATCCGTAGATTTCCAATCGGATGCTACGGGAATCAGATGTTCGGTTATATCTGGACGTAATACCGCCATTTCCCAAGCAATACCACCACCTAGCGAACCGCCAATGATGGCGAATAATCTTTCTACGCCCAACTGCTCCAGCCCCAACAAAAAGATAGATGCCATATCACCGGCAACAAAATCCTTATAGTTCTCTATGACAAATTTATCATGTCCGTTCCCTGGAATATTGAAGGCAAGGATGGTGTATTTCTGAGTATCGATACATTTTTTGTCGCCAATTAGGGTAGACCACCAACCTTCGGGTCCAGTAACATTGGAATTTCCCGTTAAGGCATGATTGACCATAACGATGGGTGCCGTATGCAGTTCCATACCAAAAACCTGATACGAAAGTTGAATATCCTGCGTTGCGCCGTTAATGGTCGTAAAATTCTTTATCTGTAGCCGTTTTAACATTCTTATCTCAAAAAAGTTTTATAATTTAAAATATAGTCGAGATATGTTTATATCTCGACTATCTTCCATAAGATCGTACTCAACCTTTTAAACCAAAATAGCCTTATCAACTTTGGTAAAAGCATTTTCTAAATCGTTCTTTAAGTCTTCTGTATCCTCCAAACCAACAGAGAGGCGAATCAGATCTGGACCTACGCCCGCGCTCAATTGCTGTTCCGCTGTTAACTGTTGGTGGGTAGTACTCGCTGGATGAATAATCAAGGATTTTGTATCCCCAATATTGGCCAACAAAGAAAATATCTCGGTAGCGTCCGTAAACTGTTTTGCCGCTTCAAATCCGCCTTTAATACCAAAAGTGACCAAGCCACTCTGTCCTTTAGGCAAGTATTCCTGAGCCAAATCGTAGTATTTGTTACTTTTTAAACCTGGGTAATTTACCCAAGCAACTTCATCCCTACCTTCTAACCAAGTCGCCAGTTCCAAAGCATTGGCGCTATGCTGCTTAATCCGCACTGGTAAGGTTTCCAATCCTTGAATGATCTGAAAGGCATTGAACGGACTCAAGGCACCGCCGTAATCCCGTAATCCTTCTAAAATTAATTTAAAAGTAAATGCGGCAGCTCCCAAAGCTTCGCTATAAACCAGGCCATGGTAGCCTGCAGAGGGTTCTGTAAATTCTGGAAATTTTCCGTTCGTCCAATCAAAGGTTCCAGCATCAACGATGGCACCACCTAATGAAGTTCCTTGCCCACCAATATATTTTGTGAGGGAATGAATCACCAGATTCGCACCATGTTCAATAGGATTTAACAAACTTGGGGTAGCTACCGTGTTATCTACGATAAATGGCACTTTTGCCGCCTTAGCCTGTTTGGATATTGCTTTTAAGTCCAATACATCCAGTTTTGGGTTTCCAAGGGATTCCACGAAAAAAGCACGTGTATTTTCTTGAACGGCCTCTCCAAATTTTTCTGGTTCGGATGCATCTACGAACGTAGTGGTAATGCCCAATCTAGGCAAAGTCACATTCAATAAATTAAAGGTGCCGCCATACAGGCTACTCGATGCTACAATGTGGTCTCCCGCCTTTAAAAGCGTTAATAATCCCGTAGAAATGGCTGCGGTTCCCGAAGCAAAAACTACCGCGCCTACACCACCTTCCACAGCGGCTAAACGGTCTTGTAAAATTTGGTTGGTAGGGTTGTTCAACCGAGTGTAAATGAAACCCAATTCTCCTAAAGAAAAAAGATTTGCGGCGTGGTCCGTGTTATTAAAAACATATGAAGATGTTTGATAAATGGGAACAGCACGCGTGCCGCCGTTTGTTTTTGTGTCGTGCCCTGCGTGTAAGGCATTTGTTGCCAGTTTGTGTGTACTCATGATTTTTAGTTTTTAAATAGTTAAAATAAATTATTTAAAAGCCAAACCCTAGCCAGCCGACGTTGCGGTTAGGTATAATCAAAAAGTTATAAGAAAGTGAAAAAATTGCCAAAGGCAATCGGTTTTTCGTTATCTATTCTTCTGTCTAGCTATAAGACACTGAAACAAATTCAGTTTTGAAGATAGAATGTAGCACCTTCTTTGTATGGAACAAAGGGTTGCTAAGGTTTCAAAGGGTCTAATCCCTCCACCTTTCTTGATAACTATTCAATACGTGTTTGAACTTTATTCGAAACAAATTAAAGGGAGAAACTTTTAAAAACCTAATGTTTTTCAAAAATTTCACAAAATCCTAGTTTTTTTGTAGGATATACAATAGTGCCATTCGCCTAAACTTCAGGTATCTATTGTATTAGCGGATCTCATCTTCTTTTTACCAAAGGCAATTAATACTGAGATGAAAAATGAACCTGATACGCTAATGTAATTTTGGCCATTTTTTATAAAAAAGAATGCAATTGCATAAATTGTTAGTCTTGCTACCTTTGACAAGTAAAAAAACTAAACATTAGCTACCTTTAAATTATTAAAATATCACAAATGAAAACAAAAAAGAATAGTAGAGAACAATTACCTTTAGCGGATATGCATGTAGATGGAACACGATTTGACGAAAAAACACTTGCCGCACTAAGAGCCCAAAGAAAAATAGAAGACTTGAATACCGATAAACCTGATAGTAAAAAACAGGAAAGGAACTAATCTACATCACCAATTAAAAACACTTTGGTTACCTTCTTCTATTCAATTGTACCGATACCATTATCCAACCTATTTTAAAACACATAACGTACACATATGGCCTCTGGATTTTTTGCAATTTTAGATGATGTCGCTGCGCTGTTGGACGATGTCGCTGCAATGAGTAAAATTGCAACCAAAAAAACAGCTGGTATCCTTGGGGATGATTTAGCGGTAAATGCAGAAAAAGCATCTGGTTTTGTTTCCAAACGCGAACTCCCAGTACTTTGGGCAATTAGTAAAGGTTCTCTTCTTAACAAAATTATAATTCTTCCAATAGCATTTTTGCTCAGCGCTTTTTTGCCCTGGGCGGTAACGGTAATACTGATTCTTGGAGGACTATATCTTGCGTATGAAGGCGCTGAGAAGATATACGAATTCTTCGTGCCACATGAGCACGCAGAACTCCCGGAAGATTTGGAACCTCCCACTAAGGAAGAAATTCTGGCCATGGAGAAGACAAAAATCAAGTCTGCTATTGTAACAGATTTTATTTTGTCCATCGAAATTGTCATCATTGCACTGGGAACGGTTCTCAACGAACCGTTATCCAAGCAAATTTTGGTTGTATCTGTGGTAGCACTTTTGGCCACCGTAGGCGTCTACGGTATTGTTGCCCTTATAGTCCGCATGGACGAATTTGGCCTTAGGCTGATTAATCTTAATGACAGGGATAACAGCATTTCCGATGTTATCGGGAAATTTTTTGTTAATGCCCTTCCGAAAGTAATCAAGGCGCTAACTGTAATTGGTACTATAGCACTGCTTCTTGTTTCCGGTGGGATTTTTGTGCATAATCTGGACTTTCTGCACGATATTTTTCCAGGGATTCCTGGAATTATTGTTGAATTTTTTGTTGGACTTATTGCTGGGTTGATAGTTTTACTGCTGTACAGGGGCGTTAGGGAAATTTTTAAGAAAGGATGAATTATAGCAACGGAACTATTTGATGCAAAACAGTCATGACTATCCTAATTTGGGGAATTTTTCCAAACTGCAGGTCAGGAAATATCAAAGTAAGTTCCCAGCGCGAAGAGTTTTGGCTAAGCCTATAATACTTTATCTCGTAACCGATGAACAGCGTCGGCAAATGCACCATTACTCTAACACCGTAAACTCCAAACTACTATCCTTAAACACCGTATGTGTTTGGGTCTTAAAATCTTCTTCATTGGCTTTAAAGATATTATCCACATACGTTTGTGGATTTAAGTCGATCAATGGAAACCAGGTGCTTTGCACTTGTATTTGCAACTTATGACCTTTTTTGATAGTGTGGAACACATCTTGTAACTTTATATTGACTTCCGTCCTTTCGTTGGCCACAAAGGGTTCAGGATTGGAAAAACTATTGCGGAACCTACCGCGCATAACCTCACTACGCACCATTAGATGGTAGTTGCTCATTCGTAAATGGGGCTGCATTTCTTCATTTGTTTCAGCGTCTGCAGGGTGTACATCTATCACTTTCACAATCCAATCGGCAGCGGTGCCTGTGGTAGCAACTTTTAGTTTGGCCAGAATATCACCGGCCAAGGTAAGGTCCTCCTCCATAACAGGGGTTTCAAAAACAAGGACGTCCGGGCGACGTGCGGCGAACCGCTGGTCATCGGTCATATATTTACGCGGTGTAAAAACGGTTTTAACGTCTTCCGAATACGGAACGGGCTTTTTTATATCGCTTACAAACTCAATTCCCACAGTGCTTGTCTGCTCTTTAGTTAATTGCTGATTATCGGAAAGGTAGAAATCCATTTTACGAGTCCCTTTTGGGGGCCAGGCATCATACTCTTTCCATTCCTTACGGCCAGAGTCGTAGACATATGCTTCAGGTAATCCACTGTTAGCATCTCCATTGCCTTTCAAAAAATGGTTAAAAAACTTGGTCTCTATTTTCTCTTGGTAGAATTCGGAAATAGAATCCCCAAAATAATAATTCCCCACCAAGTTTCTTCCATTGCGCCTTGCCCATCGACCATGGTCCCAAGGTCCAAAGACCATGGTATTGTAGCTATTTCTATTCTTTTCTATATTCTTATAGGTCTCTAAAGGTCCGTACAAGTCTTCGGCGTCGAACCAACCACCAACGACCATCGTCGCCACATGAGACTTGCTTTTGTCCAGGTGCTGTATCAATCCCCTACTTTGCCATAGTTCATCATAATTGGGATGTTCTTTTAGTTCGTTCCAGAAAAAATCATCGGTCATACCATCCGGCGCAATACTAACTTTATCTTTTAAATCATACTCAAATAGTGAGTTTAGGTTCTTTAAAGGACCTTTGTCTAAAAAGAATTGGTATTGATCTTCAGTTGGTAAATTTGGCAACTTATACCATGCAGTATCCACAGGCTGATCGCCATTAGGCCGTGGGGTTCCAAAAAGTGAGGTAGCCCGAAAATAACTTAACATATACGCGCCATTATGGTGAAAATCATCAAAGAAAAAATCTCCAATACTGGCCTGAGGCGAAGAAGCTTTTAGCGCCGGATGTGCGTCTATTGTAGCATAGGTAGCGTAATACCCAGGATATGAAATACCCCAAACCCCAACATTACCATTATTATTTTCCACATTGTTTACCAGCCAATCTATGGTGTCATAGGTATCCGTGCTTTCGTCTACATCTTGATTGGACGTTTTATTGGGAATGTAGGCACGCATATTTTCATAATGCCCCTCGCTAAGCCATCTGCCGCGCACGTCTTGGTACACAACAATATTACCTTCTTGCATTAAGTGAATATTTGGGCCTATTTGCTTCTTAAAATTACCTACTCCATAGGGCGCTGAACTATAGGGTGTGCGCTGCATAATAATCGGATATTTTTGTGAGGTATCCTTTGGCGAATAAATGGTAGTATGTAAGGAAACACCATCACGCATCTCAATTTGCACTTCCTGTTTACTATAATTATCGGAAACATAGGTTTCCGAAATTTCATCTTTGACAACCTTTGTAGTCCGTGCGCAAGAAAAAGAAAAAACAACGGTAAGTAATACAATAACATAACGGAAAACCGACTTAGACATAGGATTTAATTTTATGTTCTAAAGCTAATAAAGATTCCTAATATGAAGAAATAAAAAAGGAGCCCTTATATGAGCCCCTTTATCTGTCTTCGTCAATTTATAATTATATGCCAAAAGCCTTTTTGACCTCGGCTACCTTGTCTAATTTCTCCCAGGTAAAAAGTTCTACTTCCTTTTCTACCCTGCCATTATATGGCGATTCAAACACCTTAGTCACGGTTTTTGGGGTTTTACCCATATGCCCATAAGCAGCGGTTTCCAAGTAAATGGGATTTCTAAGCTTTAACCGTTCCTCAATTGCAAAAGGACGCATATCAAATATAGCGGCTACTTTTTGGGCAATAGCTCCATCAGTTAAATCTACATTGGAAGTACCATAGGTGTCTACATAGATAGAGGTAGGCTCTACCACTCCGATAGCATAACTAACTTGAACCAAGATTTCATCAGCTACCCCTGCAGCAATTAAATTCTTGGCAGCGTGTCTAGCGGCATAGGCCGCACTACGATCCACCTTACTTGGGTCTTTTCCGCTAAAAGCTCCACCACCGTGTGCTCCTTTTCCACCATAGGTATCTACAATTATTTTTCTACCTGTAAGCCCAGTATCCCCATGTGGACCGCCAATAACAAATTTTCCCGTAGGATTAATATGATAGGTTATTTGGTCATCAAAAAGCAACTGTATATTTTCTGGCAATTGGTCTTTTACCCTTGGAATTAGAATAGAAATAATATCCGACTTTATTTTTGCCAACATCTTTTCGTCATCACTATCAAAAGCATCGTGCTGTGTTGATACGACAATAGTATCTATACGTTGGGGCACATTATCATCGGAATATTCAATGGTTACTTGGGCCTTGGCATCCGGTCTTAGGTAATTAATTTCTCTTCCTTCTCTTCGCAATTCAGCTAATACAAATAACAGCTTATGCGATATATCGAGTGCCAAAGGCATATAGTTTTCTGTCTCCTTTGTTGCATATCCAAACATCATTCCTTGGTCGCCCGCTCCTTGTTCTTCTTTGGAGCCGCGGTCAACACCTTGATTAATTTCTTGGGACTGCTCGTGAATCAAAGAGATGACACCACAGGAATCACCGCTAAATTGATACTCGCCTTTTGTATACCCTATTGTATTAATGACATCCCTTGCTATGGTCTGCACATCTAAATAGGTATCGCTCTTAACTTCTCCGGCCAGAACCACCTGTCCAGTAGTGACCAAGGTTTCACAAGCTACTTTACTTTCTTGGTCAAAGGCCAAAAAATAATCTAAAAGAGCATCACTTATCTGGTCTGCCACTTTATCCGGGTGTCCTTCACTAACCGATTCCGATGTAAATAAATACGCCATTATAAAATTTAGTTTTATGAAGGATTTGACGGGATAAAAGTAGTGTACATTCCCTAAGGAAGATTCCGAATTTCATTTTGGAATAAACTGCTTTAGCATTTTTATTGAGGTTGCAATCAGTCAAATCCTTCCTCTTTATTAAAATACAAAAGTATGAAAATAGTTAGGTTCTAAAAATTATTCCTCTTTCCTTTTCTCTAGTTTATCGAGATATATATTAATTGCATTTCATCCTTTATTTTTTCACAGACCTAAATTCCTTCGTATATTGCGCGGCACAGCTTTTCACAATAGCTAACCATTAAACAGAACACAAATGCATATTGCCGTTGCCGGAAATATAGGGGCAGGAAAAACTACCCTAACCAAATTACTAGCTAAACATTATAAATGGGAGGCGCATTTGGAAGAAGTTGTAGACAATCCATATCTAGATGATTTTTACAATCAAATGGAACGGTGGAGCTTTAACCTCCAAATTTATTTTTTAAATAGCCGGTACCGTCAAATCCTACAGATACGCGAAAGTGGCAAAAGTGTTATCCAAGATCGGACAATCTACGAGGATGCTCATATTTTTGCGCCGAATTTGCATGCTATGGGTCTAATGACGAATAGGGATTTTAAAAATTATTCCAGTTTGTTCGAATTGATGGAAAGTTTAGTGGAACCGCCAGAATTATTGATTTACCTGAGAAGCTCTATCCCTAATCTAGTTAAACAGATTCATAAACGTGGCAGGGATTACGAAAACACCATTTCAATAGACTATTTAAGTAGATTGAACGAGCGTTACGAAGCATGGGTACACGGCTACGAAAAAGGAAACCTACTTGTTATAGATGTTGATGAGCTCGATTTTGTGGATAATCCAGAAGATTTAGGAAATGTTATCAATAGAATAGATGCAGAAATACACGGATTGTTTTAGGGAACTAAAACACTAAATAAAAACTTTCTCCCTCGCATGCATTATGCTTCATCTGTTTCATCTACCGATAAGAATGGCGTTTCTTTAAATCCACGGACAATTCCTTTACGCGGTTTATTCTTTTAGCGTCATGCACGCATCTTAAATAGATAGCCTTAATTTGTTTCGGATATTCTTTAACAATAGCCCATGTGGAGTAGAGTATCGTCAATATCTTTTTTACACCATAATCAGCACCATCTTAAGATTAATAGGACATTTAAATTAAAAAAGGCTCCTCATACACTGTATGAGGAGCCTTTTTGAAATGATAAGAAACGAGTTTAATTCATCTCTTTTTTTACCTCTTTAGCAATGTTTTCTATTTCGACTTTAACGTCTTTAGAAGTAGTATTAAAAGCAACTATTTTAGCTTTCACTTCTTCTTCCGTTCCTTCAAAAACTTGTTCTGAAACAGATGTTTCACCATTTTCTAAAACTGTAGTGGTCACTACAGCTTTTGATGTGCCATCGTCATTATTGCTCAAACTTACCTCAACACTTCGCTCTATTTGAGCAGAAACAACCTCGGTGGTAACTTTTGATTCATTATAAGCCGTCATCGTATCACTACTCATTGCGATACTCGGTGCAATAACCAAGGCAACAACAGACATTAATTTCAATAAGATATTTAATGAAGGTCCCGAAGTATCTTTAAATGGATCCCCAACAGTATCACCTACTACGGCAGCTTTATGTGCATCGGTTCCTTTGCGTCCGTCGGACTCTATCATTTTCTTAGCGTTATCCCAAGCACCACCTGCATTGGATTGGAAAATAGCCATTAGTACTCCCGCAGAAGTTACACCGGCCAATAATCCACCAAGCATTTCAGCTCCACCAATAAATCCGATTGCAACAGGAACAACAATAGCCAAAAGACCAGGCAATACCATTTCCCGTATCGACGCTTTGGTAGATATATCTACACACTTATCATATTCCGCATAACCATCGGCAGCATCAAAGATTTCTCTTTGGGCAGGCGTAGCTTTGGACATATCCGAATCTACAGCTCTCATTACTTCCAAGGCTGCCTTTAATTGTGGGATATCCCTAAACTGGCGACGTACTTCTTCAATCATGGCCATGGCTGCACGACCAACCGCGTTCATAGATAGTGCAGAGAATACAAAGGGTAGCATTGCTCCTACTAATAAACCTGCCATAATCTTAGGCTGAGATACGTCAATAGAACTTACATTCGCTACTTTCATAAAAGCTGAGAATAAAGCCAATGCAGTCAATGCCGCGGAGGCAATGGCAAAACCTTTACCTATTGCAGCAGTTGTATTACCTACGGCATCCAATTTATCTGTTCGCTCACGTACTTCCGGATCACACTCTGCCATTTCGGCAATACCACCTGCATTATCTGAAATAGGCCCGTATGCATCAACAGCTAGTTGAATTCCTGTATTTGCCAACATACCCACCGCAGCAATTGCGATACCGTATAAACCGGCAAAATGATGAGAAATAATAATTGCAGCGGCTATTAACAGGATAGGTATCATCGTTGACATCATACCAACACCCAATCCAGCGATAATATTTGTTGCTGCACCTGTTTCAGATTGCGCAACAATTGAATTAACTGGTTTTGTACCCGTACCTGTGTAGTACTCCGTAATTTTTCCAACACCTAAACCAGCAATAAGCCCAGCGAGTGTTGCATAAAAAATTCCCATTGCACCCATTGGTAAACCATCTATAGATTCTGGAATTAAAGCAGTAATGATAAAGTAAGAAGCTACAACCATTAAACCTGCAGAACCGAACTCGCCTATATTCAAAGCTGTTTGCGGATTGCCGCCATCTTTTACTTTTACAAAGAAGGTTCCTATGATAGACATAATTATTCCTACAGCTGCTAAAACCAATGGAAGATACACAGCACCTAAACCTGCAAAATCAGGTGTAATAATAAATGCGCCCAACACCATGGTACCAATAATAGAACCTACATAGGATTCAAATAAATCTGCACCCATCCCCGCAACATCTCCAACATTATCACCTACGTTATCTGCAATCGTAGCAGGATTCAATGGATGATCCTCTGGAATACCAGCTTCCACCTTTCCTACCAAATCTGCACCAACATCGGCGGCTTTGGTGTAAATACCTCCGCCTACTCTGGCAAAAAGCGCAATAGAAGATGCACCTAAAGAAAAACCTGAAAGTACATTAAGTACTAATCCTAAGTTTTCTGCACCAGGCCATACAGACTGGTATACCATAAACAGGACACTAAGTCCCAATACGCCTAAGCCAACAACGCCCAATCCCATAACGGCACCACCAGCAAACGCAACTTCTAACGCTTTACCTAAAGAAGTTTTGGCAGCTTGGGTGGTTCTGACGTTCGCTTTCGTGGCAACCTTCATTCCGATAAAACCTGCTAAAGCAGAACAAATAGCTCCTACGATAAAAGAGACAGCCACCATACCATGAGAGCCAACTTCATTACTTCCTTTGAAGAAAAGAAGAATCGCAACGGCTATAACAAAGATTGATAATATTTTATATTCAGCTTTTAAGAAAGACATTGCCCCATCGGCAATATTCTTGGCTATTCTTGCCATTTTAGCGTCCCCGACTTCTTGCTTGGAGACCCACATGTTTTTCACAAACACGAAAAGCAGCGCTACGACTCCAAATACTGGTAATAATTGAATTACTAATTCCATTTTGTTTAGTTGTTTTTAGTTTTTTTTAACGGGTGCTAAAGTAGTAAAATAGAATAAAAAAAACCGCCTTTATATTAATAATGTATTAATCAAGGCGGCCATAAACTAAGAATTTGTATTTTAAATCGTGAAGGTGCGTTTCTTTTTATGTTCGCTATCCTCGTAACGTTGAACACACTCGTGGTAAATTCTTATGGCTTCATCAACATTGCCCCAACCACCAACATCGACTTTCTTTTTTTCCAAGTCTTTATACACTTGAAAGAAGTGTTCTATTTCCTTTTTTCTATGCGGGTTTATATCATCCAAATCATTCTTCTGATTCCAGATGGGGTCGGAAACCGGAACACAAATTATTTTTTCATCAGGCCCCTTTTCGTCTTCCATATAAAAAACCCCAATTGGTTTCACCTCAACCACAACCATAGGGTATGTTGGTTCCGTGCACATCACTAAAACGTCTAATGGATCCTTATCCAAAGCCAAGGTCTCCGGTATAAAACCATAATCACCAGGGTACATCATGGAAGAAAACAAAGTCCTGTCAAATCTAATTTTATGTAAGGCAAAATCATATTCGTACTTATTTCGACTACCCTTTGGGATTTCAATTAATACATCGAACGTTACCTCGTTATTTTCACTCATATCTTACATTATTTATTTAGTCCTTACTAAAAATTTAACGGGGTTTAGCATTCTAAATTGTTTCATTTATCAGAAGTTTAAAAACTGAACCCAAAAGTACCCGTAACCCCAAAAGCACGTGCATCAGGATTATCCAAATAATTACCTCTAAAATTAAAATCGACCCTAAAAATTTTAAAGATATTACCAACGCCTACAGAGTACTCGTAATAAATCTTTTCAGACGGTGCCCGTAAAGGCGTATTGATAGCTGCAGGCGAGCTCAAAAGTCTATTAGCATCGGATAATTCTCCCCATACGCCCCTAAGCCCAATTATTTCCCTAAGGTTTAAAGTTCGCAAAAATGGAATCCTTGAAAAAAGTCTTCCATTAAAGTTATGTTCCAAATGCATAGAAGCATAGGTATCCGTAACAAATTCATAAAAATCTAAATTGGGAAAAGTACCGTAATTGGTGAAAAACGTTTGGTTCCCTGGCACTACGCTTAATAATCCCAAGGGCACTTCTCCAAAGGTCTTTCCAAGCTCTACCGTACTCCTTAACCTTCCGAAAGCCCCAAGTTGCCAAGGTCTTGTATACGAAAACTGAAGTTTGGTGTAATTAAAATCGCTATCCAAAAAACCATTAGTACCTTTTGTTAAGTTTAGCAACAAGGTACTGTAGCGGTCATTAATCTCCCTGCGCTCGACACCATAACCAATAGACTGCTTTCCCGGAGTGTAAATAAGGATAGTATTAAAATCTAATTGTCTCACCTTGGAGGAAATACCCGTAGGAGATTCAGTATCTACATAATCAAGACTAAAATCATTGGGCAAAGCGGAACTCAAGGTTCTAAAGGTACTACCTACTTGAATTCTGAAATTTGTAATTGGCTCAATTTCAACATTAAATGCACTTAGATTGATGTTTGTTAATCTATTATTTTGTCCTACGGTCAACAAAGCCGAGGATGCGATGCTTCTTCCCAAAACATCATTGGTAGCTGTAAGGCTCACGCCCATTTGTTCAATATCCCTCCTAAAACCTCCAGAAACAATTAGTCTACTTGCTCTATCCAAAAGAAACTTTCCAGAAATACCATGTTTTACTTTCTTATCCGTAAATCCATAGGCGGCATAGCCCTCGATACGCCAAGGGTCGTTTTGCCCAAAGAAGGTTCTGGCCCCAAGACGAAGCCTTGGTCCTTCGGCCTCATTGAAACCCACTAGGTCATATACATTACCGATATCTAGATTCCATTTGTCTATTTCCACGTACCCAGAACCCAAAATGCTTACTATATTGTAATAGGACTTGAATTTTGGCACTGTTTTTAAGGTGTCCAAAAGTGTATAAATTCCAGACTCGTCCTTATTCAACTCTTCCAGCCGATTCTTCTGCCAGAAGGCATCGTCTGTAATCATCGCATCGGGATCTATAATGTTTTTGGATTTCCTGTAAAACTCCTTTGGCAAGGGGTTATCGAATTCAAAGTTATCATAAACGGTAGTGCGCTTTCCATATAACCCTCTGGATTCTTCCTTCTTTCGAAAACTAAAGTCGCTAAGCATATAGTCCCGCTTCAAAAGAAAAACAGAATCGTTTACGACATCAAAATCCTGCTCAATATAAATTTCTTTCACCCAATTTATGTTGGCACTTTTGGTCACCTGCAAATTAATGTTCTTGATTGCCCAGGTAGAATCATTGACCCAAAAATCACCTTTAAACGTAAGCTCATTTTTTCTACGAGGATAATAGACGATATTATAACACCATTTATTATCAATATATGCACTATCGCGCAAAGCATAATTATAGGTATCTACACCGGTTCTGGATAAAGGACTCGTAAAACTTTTAGAGAAAAACTTAAGATAGTTATCATAAATGTCATAGCTCTGGTACAGATCTTTTACAAAGGCAATAATCGCCTGGTTATTTTCAAAACCTGAATTCTTATTTCCAAGAACCTCTTCTTTCTCCTCTTTTAATAAGTTATCACCTTTTACCTTAGAAAAAGTTTCATTTAAAAAAATAGGTAAATAGGTCTTGCCCGTTATCCTTGATGTATCCAAATCTTGAAAGACAAATTCCAAACCCTTAAATACCTTGCTCTTTATTAAGGAACTATCGATAGTATTCAAGTCAAACTCTACCTTTTCGTACTTATCAAAAGCATATTGATTAAATTGCCGCACTCCGTTCTGACGCTTCTTGGCCCATATTTTCTTAAGGATTTCTACCGCAGGGTTATTCTTTTTGGATTGTGTCCCTGAAATCAAGATTACTTCATTCAATTGTTCAGTCGCTTCGACCAAGGTTATCACCATGTCGTAGTTAACCTTATTCTCCAATAAAATCTCTTGATTTTCAAATCCAATGAACGAAACCTGCAATATGTCGTGCACATTATCAGATTCCATATAAAATCTTCCGTTATCATTGGTAATGGTACCCTCCGTAGAATTTTTAAAAAGTATATTGGCAAACGCTACAGGGGCTCCTGCCTCATCTACAACTATACCACCCACCTTAGTCTGGGCACTTAGCCAAACACAGCAGAAAAACAAAAAAAAGATACAGATGTGTCTCATTACTTATATTCTCCGGGAACTATGGAACAACTAGCATTCCAAACAAAAAAAGCTTCCTCGACCTTTGGTCGACGAAGCTAAGATACTTTACAAAAATAGGATCTTATTTGTACATTACTTTTTTAACTGCCTTCACTACATCCTCATGGTTGGGCAACCACTCTTCCAATAACACTGGAGAATAGGGTGCTGGGGTGTCGGCCGTATTTATTTTTACAATTGGAGCATCCAAATAATCAAATGCGTGCGCCTGTACGTGGTATGTAATCTCGGTTGCTACATTACCAAATGGCCAAGCCTCCTCTAAAATCACTAAACGATTCGTCTTTTTCACCGATGTGAGTACTGCTTCATAATCTAAAGGCTTAATTGTACGTAGATCAATAATCTCACAACTAATACCTTCTTTCTCTAACTCATCGGCAGCTTTATCTGCATCCTTGATTATTTTTCCAAAGGATACGATAGTAACATCTGAACCCTCCCTTCGAATATCCGCAACACCAATGGGTATGGTGTATTCTCCTTCAGGAACTTCTCCCTTGTCTCCATACATTTGCTCAGACTCCATAAAAATAACGGGGTCATCATCACGGATTGCGGCTTTCAATAATCCTTTAGCATCCGCAGGATTGGAAGGCACGATAACCTTTAATCCAGGACAATTGGCATACCAACTTTCGAATGCTTGAGAGTGTGTAGCTCCAAGTTGCCCGGCAGAAGCCGTAGGACCCCTAAATACTATGGGACAAGGAAACTGCCCACCTGACATCTGACGTATCTTTGCGGCATTGTTCACAATTTGATCAATACCGACCATGGCAAAATTAAAGGTCATAAATTCAATAATCGGTCTGTTACCTGTCATTGTAGAGCCGACACCTATTCCTGCAAAACCTAGTTCGGATATTGGCGTATCAATAACACGCTTTGCACCAAATTCGTCCAACATTCCCTTTGAGGCCTTGTAAGCTCCATTATATTCTGCAACTTCTTCGCCCATAAGGTAAATGGACTCATCCTTGCGCATTTCCTCGGACATCGCTTCGGCAATAGCTTCTCTAAACTGTAAGGTTTTCATTTGCTTAAATTTTAAACGCTAAAAGGTTTCCCTTAGAAGGAAACAAAAGTAGCAAATAATATGTCAAACTATCACTCGAGGGATTCAAAAAACTTATAAAATTTACTATGCATGCATAGTAAATTTCAAAATTAATGATTATCTTCGTGCTTCTCATTTTAAACGTAATTTACAAATGAAAATATTAGTCTGTATAAGTAATGTTCCGGACACGACATCAAAAATAAACTTCACCGACGGTGGTACAAAATTCGACACTAACGGCGTTCAATTTGTGATAAATCCAAACGATGAATTTGGCTTAACGAGAGCCATGTGGTTCAAGGAAAAACAGGGTGCTTCGGTACATGTAGCAACGGTTGGAGGTCCAAGTGTGGAACCAACAATGAGAAAAGCACTTGCTATTGGTGCGGACGAGGCTATACGTGTAGACGCGGAACCCGTAGACGGCTTTTTTGTGGCAAAGCAACTTTCGGAAGTCATTAAAAACGGCGATTACGATTTAGTCATATGCGGAAGGGAATCCATAGACTACAACGGTGGTATGGTACCGGGTATGATTGCTACGTTTTTAGGTATGAACTTTGTAAACACGTGTATAAGTTTGGATATTGATGGAAGTTCTGCAACCGCCATACGAGAAATTGACGGAGGAAAAGAAAAACTGAGCACTAGTCTGCCATTGGTGATCGGAGGCCAAAAAGGACTTGTTGAGGAGAGCGATTTACGCATCCCAAACATGCGCGGCATCATGCAGGCACGCCAGAAAAAGTTAACTGTCGTAGAACCTTTGCCCGCTACAAAAACAACAGAAGATGTATCGTTTGACAAACCAGCACCCAAAGGAGCTGTGAAACTTGTAGAGACGGTAGATGAATTGGTTGATCTGCTTCATAATGAAGCAAAAGCAATTTAATAGAATATCGATTTTTGCTTCACCCTAAAAAATTAGAAATATGTCAGTATTAGTATATACAGAATCTGAAAACGGAAAATTTAAAAAAAGTGCTTTTGAAGTAGCGTCGTATGCTGCCGAAGTAGCCAAGCAACTGGGAACTACCGCAACGGCAGTTTCCTTTAATGTGACCGAAAATGAAGTATTGGGAGACTACGGAATCACTAAAGTCTTGCACATAGCGGACGATTCCCTGAAAACATTTAACGCCAAAGGATATGCCCAGGCAATGATGCAGGCTGCCAAACAAGAATCGGCAACTACGGTGATTGTTAGTTCCAGCGCAGACACGAAGTACATGGCGCCATTATTGGCAGCATCATTAAACGCAGGATATGTTCCCAATGTGGTCGCAGCACCAGAATCCACATCCCCTTTTACTGTGAAACGTTCCGCTTTTAGCAACAAGGGGTTTGCACATACCCAAATTCATACAGATCATAAAGTAATTGGCGTATCCAACAACGCATTTGGTGCAATTGAAAATAAAACAACTGTCGCTGTAGAAGACTTTTCCGTTACTACGGAAGATGCGACCTTTGCTACAAAATCAGTGGAAATCGATAAAGTAATCGGCAAGGCTACCATCGCCGATGCAGATATCGTGGTGTCCGCCGGGAGGGGACTTAAGGGTCCTGAAAACTGGGGAATGGTAGAAGAGTTGGCAGATGTACTTGGCGCAGCCACCGCTTGCTCAAAACCGGTTTCGGATTTAGGCTGGAGACCTCATGGAGAACATGTGGGACAAACCGGGAAACCTGTTGCCAGTAATCTATATATCGCCATTGGAATTTCAGGAGCCATTCAGCATTTGGCAGGTGTTAGTTCCTCAAAAACAAAAGTGGTTATCAATACAGACCCGGAAGCACCGTTTTTTAAGGCGGCTGATTATGGAATCGTAGGCGATGCGTTTGAAGTAGTACCGCAATTGATAGAAAAATTAAAGGATTTTAAAGCCCAAAACGCTTAATTTTTGTTAATTTGTGCCCTCAAAGGGCTGTTCAAATAGTTGGCATCCCAAGTATTTGAACAGCCTTTTTTTTATTAAAAATATTATGAGTTTAGTCCGTTTAAAAATAAAAGGGATTTCCTACAGCCAGACACAAAATGGCGCATATGCCCTTATATTGAATGAAGTTGAAGGAGATCGTAAATTACCTATTGTAATAGGTGCTTTTGAGGCGCAATCTATTGCCATTGCATTAGAGAAAGAAATAAAGCCACCACGACCGTTGACTCATGATCTTTTTAAAAACTTCTCGGATCGTTTTGATATCGTGGTCAAACAAGTAATTATTCACAAATTGGTAGATGGCGTTTTTTATTCCAGTATCATTTGCGAGCGGGATGGTATAGAAGAAATAATCGACGCACGCACAAGTGATGCTATTGCCCTTGCTTTGCGGTTTAACGCACCCATTTTTACCTATAAGAACATATTGGACAAAGCAGGTATTTTTCTAAAGTTCTCGTCAAAAGAGAAGGAGTCCGATGAATCTAGCGGAGATAGCATCATGGTTGACGAAATCCTTCAAGAAGGAGAAACTGTTCACATACAATCGGGAGCCTCTGATGGCTATACCGAGCTTACTATTGACGAACTGGAGAAAGAACTGACAAAAGCAGTTGCAAACGAAGACTACGAAAAGGCAGCCAAACTGAGGGACGAAATATCCAAGCGGAATTAAAATTAAATCCCTTCACATGAAGAAAAGTACCTGGTTACTGTATCTTTTTATATTGTTTTCCTTTACATTTTTTGCACAAACTCCAGGTTTTAATGAGACTGCCGGGACCGTTTTGGACACGACAATCATAAACGACGTTTCCGCTAACAACTCGGATGTAGTACCGAATGAAGGATTTTCCGTCAGCAGTCTTTGGCGTGGTGTACTCGGAATGCTATCTCTTCTAATCTTGGCTTTTTTATTCAGTTCCAATCGTAAGGCCATCAACTGGAGAACTGTTGCCGTAGGCCTATCCCTGCAGCTCATAATCGCCATAGGCGTATTAAAAGTCCCGTTTATTCAATTGATTTTTGAGCAGATAGGAAAAATTTTTGTGAGTATTTTAGAATTCACAAGAGCAGGAAGCAAGTTTTTGTTCGAAGGACTCGTAGTTGACACAGGTACTTTTGGTTATATCTTTGCCTTTCAGGTTTTGCCCACCATCATTTTCTTTTCAGCACTAACTTCCTTATTATTTTATTTGGGCGTGATACAAAAAGTAGTAAAAGCGTTAGCTTGGTTATTGTCTAAAAGTTTGGGTATTTCAGGGGCAGAAAGTCTAAGTGTTGCCGGGAACATATTTTTAGGTCAGACCGAAGCTCCTTTGTTGATAAAGGCTTATTTGGAAAAGATGACCAAATCTGAAATTCTTCTGGTAATGATTGGTGGTATGGCCACAGTTGCCGGAGCGGTTTTGGCAGCCTACATTGGGTTTTTAGGAGGAGCGGACGAGGCGCTTCAACTTCTCTTTGCAAAACATCTTCTGGCCGCATCCGTAATGGCCGCTCCTGGAGCAATTGTTATCTCTAAAATGCTATATCCACAAACGGAAAGCGTAAATACGGATGTAAGTGTTTCCTCAGAAAAAATAGGCTCTAATATTTTGGATGCCATAGCCAATGGTACTACGGAAGGTTTAAAACTTGCCGTTAATGTTGGCGCCATGTTATTGGTCTTTGTCGCCATTATTGCAATGATCAACGGCATATTGGAATGGACCGGAGACTTGACTAACCTCAACGATTGGATTGCCGAAAATACGGCGTATCAACGTTTTTCATTGGAAGCTATTTTGGGGACTGTATTTGCGCCGCTCATGTGGCTAATCGGTGTTGCCAAAGAAGATGTTATGCTTATGGGGCAGCTACTGGGAATAAAATTAGCAGCAAGTGAATTTGTAGGATACATCCAACTGGCGGAATTAAAGGATATGGCTAGTTTACCACATTTAAAATATAACAAGTCCATTATCATGGCGACCTATATGCTTTGTGGCTTTGCCAACTTTGCATCCATAGGCATTCAGATTGGTGGAATTGGTTCTTTAGCACCAGGGCAACGAAAAACCCTATCCGAATTTGGCATGAAAGCCGTTTTAGGAGGTTCGTTGGCCTCTTTATTGTCTGCCACTATAGCTGGAATGATTTTGGGGTAACAGACCAATTGAGAACGCTTGCTTAACCGTTAATAAATATTGATATGTTTTAGTTTTTCCTTGAAATAGAATTGAGCGTGATTTTTTAACTTTACGTTCTAAACAATCCATATCAAATATCCCTTTAGGGGTAACGTTTGCCTTATGAAACAATACCACGATTTATTAAAACATGTTTTAACCGAAGGGAATCAAAAAGGAGACAGAACGGGAACAGGCACCAAAAGTGTTTTCGGCTATCAAATGCGCTTTGATCTTAACGAGGGATTTCCTATGGTAACAACCAAAAAACTACATTTGAAATCCATTATTTACGAACTCCTTTGGTTTTTAAAAGGCGATACCAATATTGCCTATTTAAAGGAAAATGGGGTGCGTATCTGGAACGAATGGGCCGACGAAAAAGGCGACCTAGGTCCTGTTTACGGTAAACAATGGCGTAATTGGAACGATGACGAGATAGACCAGATTAAAGAGGTCGTACATACTTTAAAAACCAATCCGAATAGTAGAAGGATGTTGGTCTCGGCCTGGAACCCAAGTGTTTTACCGGACACTTCAAAATCATTTGCGGAAAATGTAACAAACAATAAAGCAGCCCTACCACCATGCCATGCGTTCTTTCAATTTTATGTAGCGGATAATAAGTTGAGCTGTCAACTATACCAGCGCAGCGCGGATATCTTTTTAGGCGTCCCGTTCAACATAGCATCGTATGCTTTATTTACCATGATGATGGCACAAGTATGTGGCTATGAGGTAGGAGATTTTATTCATACGTTTGGAGATGCGCATATCTACGACAACCACATGGAACAAGTAGAATTACAGTTGTCACGAGAGTTGAGACCCTTACCAAAAATGAGCATCAATCCAGAGGTTAAGGATATTTTTAGTTTCAAATTTGAAGATTTTACTTTAATGGATTATAATCCGCATCCGCATATAAAAGCAGCAGTGGCAGTTTAATTATACCAATAACACAATTGAAAAGGTCACAAGAATAACCCTATATAACTAGCAGTTGCAACGGCAGGAAAACCATATATAATGAGTCCTATGTACCAAAGCCGCGCAACTAGATGATGCCAACATCGCTATATCCAAATATTCGTCCTAAACCGCTTTTAAAGCTGGTGCTATTCTCAAGGATATATTTAATAAAAATACAGAAAACACTGGAAAGTTAGCTTTCCTCCAACATTACTCTGCCCTAACATGACAATAATTGCAATATCTTAACTTTTTGAGGCAAAAGAGCCTTATATCTTTTCTTTATCTTTATTAAAAATTGTTTTTATGATTCTTACCGATTCGCTTTTGGATTTCTTCATAGAAACCCGAGGATATACAGAAACCCTTTGCAAACCTTTAGAAACAGAAGATTATGTAGTGCAACCCATTATAGATGTATCTCCGCCGAAATGGCATTTAGGCCACACCACCTGGTTCTTTGAGGAATTTATCTTAAAAAAATACAAGCCAGATTATACAGTTTTTAATGAAGATTTTTCCTTTGTCTTCAACAGCTATTATGAAACGTTGGGTAAACGCGTTGTACGTGCAGACCGTGGCAACTTATCCAGACCTTCGGTCAAGGAGGTATATGCATACCGACAACATGTTACCGCAGCTATAAAGGAATTATTGACATCTGTGGAAAACAATGAACTAGATGCTGTATTGGAAATTGGTATTCATCACGAAAAACAACATCAAGAATTATTGTTGACGGACATTAAGTACATCTTAGGAAACAATCCGTTGTTACCCAACTATTCCCTTAATTTCAAAGAACACCAAGCTGAATCTTCCAATAAGGAATGGTTTCATATGGAGGAGGGTATCTATGATATAGGACATAATAATACCAATTTCTGCTACGATAATGAACTGGGACGGCACAAAGTGTATTTACATGACTATTCCATCTCCAACACCCTTGTCACCAATGCAGAATTTATGGCGTTTATAAAAGCAGATGGCTACCAAAGATTTGATCTATGGCATGCGGAAGGTTGGGATTGGGTAAACAGGGAGCAAATTTCCGCTCCGTTGTATTGGCATAACATTGATGGGGTTTGGCATCATTACACCTTGAAGGGACTTCAAAAGATAGCACCGGACACACCGGTAACCCATATTTCTTATTTTGAGGCCTTTGCTTATGCGCAATGGAAAGGGTGTCGCCTACCAACAGAATTCGAATGGGAGGCAGCGCAACATCTGTTGCATTGGGGCGAACGTTGGGAATGGACGGAAAGCGCCTACCTACCCTACCCAAACTACAAAAAGGCCGACGGTGCCCTAGGAGAATATAACGGCAAATTTATGGTAAACCAAAAAGTACTACGCGGCAGCTCCGTTGCTACATCAAACAAACACACGAGACCTACCTATCGCAACTTTTTTCAGACCGATTTAAGATGGCAATTTACCGGACTACGATTGGCCAAATAATTACGACCCATACTACATGCACAAAAATTTAACTCAGAAGTTGAACACTCCGTTTAAACGGGAAGTATACGAAGGTCTTACCGCGTCTCCTAAGTACTTATCATCTAAATACATCTATGACAAAGTTGGCGACAAGCTGTTCCAGGATATCATGAACATGCCGGAATACTATCTCACCGATACGGAATTCAACATCTTGGAAACCTACAAGGAGCAACTTGCCAGTCTATTTGGTAATAGCGAAAAACCTTTTCATTTGATAGAGATGGGGGCAGGCGACGGCAAAAAGACGAAGATTCTTTTACATCATTTTATAGCCAGAAACCTTAACTTTACGTTTCGTCCCATTGATATTAGTCAGAATGCGCTAGACTCCCTTCAAGCCAACTTAAAACAGGAAATTCCAGCGCTCCAAATCGAGCCACTGCAGGGCACTTATTTTGAAACACTTAAGAAACTGAATTTTTCTTCAGAGGAACGAAAAGTAATTCTGTTTTTGGGCTCTAATATTGGGAACTTGTTACATGATAAAGCGATTGAATTCCTCTCACAGATTCAAGCGTATATGCAGTCACATGATTTACTATTCATTGGATTTGACCAGAAAAAGAATCCGCAGACCATTTTGGATGCCTACAATGACCCTACCGGAATCACAGAACGTTTTAATAAAAACCTTCTCGTACGAATCAACAAAGAACTAACTGCTAACTTTGAGGTGAACAATTTTACTCATTGGGAAGTTTATGATGCAGAAAGCGGCACAGCAAAAAGCTATTTAGTAGCCCAGTCTCCGCAGCAAGTCCGCATAGAAAAACTAGGGTTGGACATCAATTTTGATGCCTTTGAAACCATTCACACAGAAATATCACAAAAATACGATGACAAAACCGTGTATTGGTTGGCGGAGCAGTCGGGCTTGAAAGTGTTAGAAAAGTTTAGCGACAAAAAACACTATTACAAGAATTATCTATTTACAAAATCAGTTTAAACAAACGACTATGAAAGCGATTTGGAACGACGTGGTAATTGCGGAAAGTAATGAAACGGTAATGGTAGAAAACAACCACTATTTTCCGAAGGAAAGTATCAACAAAGAATATTTTAAAACCAGCCGGACACATACCAGGTGCCCTTGGAAAGGACAGGCATCTTACTACACCTTAAATGTAAACGGAAAAGAAAATCCGGATGCTGCTTGGTATTACCCTGAGGTAAGTGAATTGGCCAAAGGAATTAAGGGACGTGTAGCTTTTTGGAAAGGGGTCTCCGTAGTGGAGTAGTTTCTAGAAACTAGTACAAAATAAAATAGGCATAAGAAATTCCTATGCCTATAATTACTTCTTTCTAATTTCTAAACCGACTATAATTCTAGAACAGCGTTCTCAGAACCAGCAAAGTCGTTCCATTGGTAACGATCTGCCTCGGCTTCGTTAACAAACTCACCATCTACGATATATTTAAACTCGTAGCTATTTTCTTTTGGAAGATCAAAAGTTCCTTTGAAAGTTCCGTTCTTTAATTTTTTTAAAGTACTGCCTTTAGGGTTCCAATTGTTGAAATCTCCTACTACAGCCACTTTTTTTGCCTCTTCTGCAGGTACTGTAAAAGTTACTTTACAAACAGGTTTCGTCTTTAAAAATTGTTTTGCGATTGCCATGATAATGTGTTTTTAAAATATACGACAAAACTACTATTTTAAGTTACTCATTTACAATGATTAAAGTCACTTTTATGAAATTGACAATATTTTGGCAACAATTAACAAGTGTCTAAAAATTAGTCCTGTAAAAAACTACAAGTATGTAATGACTACTGCAGTGTTTTTAAGATGCTTACTACTTCATCTATCTCATTCTGTGTATTATAAAAATGGAAACTCAAACGAATACCATTTCCCCGTTGCGCACAAAGCACATGCTGTTCCGTTAAACGGCCGAATATTGCTTCATCTCCTTTAATATTGAAAATTGTACTATGCCCTTTCCGTTGAACAATTTCTTTTGTCAACAGTCCAAGTTCGGTGAATTCTTGTTTAGCCTTTAGAGCCAGTCTTTCATTATATTCGGCAATAGCATCCATGCCAATACTAGTCAAAAAATCCAATGAAAACTTCAAACTTCCAAAATTAAGACAGGAAAGATGTCCTGGTTCAAATTGTTTGGCAAAGCGGATACTGTCCTTTTTTTGCAAATCACCGTTTGCAGCATTAAAACCGGTGGTATTCAAGGAAAAACGTTCCTTTGCCACATCTGAAAAAAGCATAAAACCATTACCATAACCCGCTAAAAGCCATTTATAGGCGCTGGCACCAAGCACATCTATACCTGATGCTCCATAATCGAAACTTCTGGCACCACAAAATTGTGTGCCATCGGCTATAAGTATCAAATTAGGGAATTCCTCTTTCAGTTTCTTTAAGAAGTTCAAGTCAATAAGAAATCCGTCCAACCACTGCACAAGGCTCAACGCTAATACTTCAATCTTATTTTTTGCTATAGCATCGTAGATGTGTTTCTCCACATCAACAGTCATTTTTAGGTAGGAAATATCAAAATCCCTGTTTTCAAAAGACCAATTTAGAGATGGGTAATCGTTCTCTAACAGGAGTACTTTCGTTTTTACTTTTAAACCTTCTAATAGAAAGTTGAGTCCAGTAGAAAAATTAGAGACCAAAGCCACATTATCCCGTTTGCAATTAAAAAATTGCCCTACCGCATTTCGAGTATCAGATAGCATTTTAAGCGACCTATCCCGCATATCGCTTCCATGGAGTAAAAAGTCCAAATCATGCTCTTGCCTCCAATCCAAAAGCGAATCATAGAGCGGTCCATAAACGGCAGTATTTGCATAGATACCTTTTCTAGTGACCGGAAATTCCTTTCTTATTTTTTCCATTTATCATGTATTCCTGTTATTACGTATCATATTATAATTAAATAGTACAGATGCTACGACCTGTCCTGCGGTTAAAGTATGGACGGCTGATTAGACCAAAGGATGCAATTGTATTTCAAAACTCATTTTTATGTTAAGTTCAGTTTCTAGTATGAATGAAACATGTGGATAAAGTTTTGGAATATTCCTGACAAAAATCCTACTTGCCGTATCTTTAGCCTAAAGATAGAAATAGTATGTTACCACTGGCATCCTTTTTGCCAATCTATTTATATAATTAAATACTATTGAAGTGAATACCATTACAATAATTGCCGCAGCGGCAGAAAACAATGCCTTAGGAAAAGACAATGACCTCTTGTGGCACCTTCCTGATGATTTTAAGCGATTTAAAAAACTCACTATAGGCCATAAAATTATTATGGGTCGTAAGACCTTTGAAAGTTTCCCCAAACCACTGCCCAAGCGCACCCATATCATCATTACAAGGGATACCAATTATAGCGTACCGTATGAAGATTGCATCATAGTCCATTCCTTAGAGGATGCATTAAAACTGGTAACTGGTGAAGATGCCTTTATCATCGGAGGAGGCGAAATCTACAAGCAGAGCGAACCTTTTGCGGATGTGATTGAACTCACCCGGGTGCATGGAGATTTTGAGGCGGACACCTTCTTTCCAGAATTAACTATGGGCGATTGGAAATTGATTGCAGAGGAACGTCACCTCAAAGACCAAAAACATCAATATGGGTTTACGTATTTGACCTATACGAGAATTAAGGATGATTCAAAAATCTAAAAAACAGACCTCTTTTTTAACGGAAACCTCAGGGACAAAACGCTCCAATAATTCGACATCCGTATTGCTAAAAAACTGATGTTTAGCCCTATGAGTAGAGGTATTCAATAAATCATATTTGGTTAGCACTGTTTTTGTCTGTCTAGCAACTGCCTCCCCAGAATCGATTATTTTGATTCCGTCGGGCAGTATTTCCCTTAATAATGGAATTAAGTAAGGGTAATGGGTGCAGCCCAAGACCAAATAATCTATTCCCTTATCCAACATGGGTTTAATATAACCTTCCAAGAGTTCTCGCGTTGCTACCGAGTTCAGCTGACCATTTTCTATGAGTGCTACCAAGCCTTTTCCCTCTTGTTCAATTATCGTGCTATTTCCTCCATGCATTTGTGCCGTACTATGAAAAAGACTACTGGTTAACGTACCCTTTGTGGCTAATACCCCAATAGTTTTAGATGTAGAAAGTAACGCGGCGGGTTTTATGGCAGGCTCAATACCGATAAAAGGAACCTTGTACGTACTGCGCAAATACGCTATGGCGTTTGTGGTTGCCGTATTACAGGCTACGACAATTAGCTTAGAATTTTGTTCCAATAGATACTCGGTATTCTTTATAGAAAGTTGCAGAATGTCTTGCTGGCACTTCTCGCCATAAGGGGAATTTTTGCTGTCGGCCAGATAAATAGTATTCTCATTAGGTAATAGTTCCTGTATTTCTTTCCAAATGGAAGTCCCTCCTACTCCAGAATCAAAAATACCTATAGGATGTATGTTCATGATGCGATTTACTCTAGCACGGCCGTGATAGGTGTTCCCGTACTACCACTAGGAAATGAAATACCTAATAAGGCCGAAATGGTAGGCGCAATATCTGGAATCTCGGTGCGCTCCACTGTGCTGCCTTGTTTTATTCCATTACCAAAAAAAAGTAAGGGAACGTGTGTGTCATAAATCTGAGGGGAGCCGTGGGTAGAGCCCGTTTTGCTGTAACTAATAAAATTTGGTTTCAGAACCAAAAGAACATCCCCGGAACGTTTTTGGTTATATCCGTTCTGTAAAATATAGGGAATACCCTTATTATATTGGTTTTGCCACATTTGATGTGCAGTATATACACGGTCTATATGGTCATAACCCAAAAATTCCTTGGCTATTGCTTCCTGAACAGCAGCTAAATCCAAGTCTAGATTTTTAACGATCTTATGGTCCAAGAAAATTTGGGAATTGGAGATATCTTTAACAATATCCTCAGTACCATAGGTATACTTTAAAAATTCGGAAAACGTTTTGTTTATTCCGCTATTGTCAATGTATCCTGCAGGTATTTTCATATCCCTTAAGTATGCCGGTACATCAACCGCCCCGTGATCTGCACTTAAGAAAACTGTGTATTCCCCTTCTCCAACGCTTTCGTCCAATGCATTGAACAAACGCTCCAAATCGGCATCCAATCGTAAATAGGTATCTTGGACCTCCTTTGAATTTACGCCATACTTATGCCCTACATAATCTGTACTGGAATAACTGATGGCCAACAAATCGGTGTCTGCATCTGTACCCAATCCCTCGTTCTCCAAAGCTTCCAAAGCAAAATCTGTAGTAAGGCTATTCCCATAAGGGGTGCCGGAGATCAAACCAAAATCCTTTGTCTTATCCAAAAGTCCGGTAGTACTATGCGGAAAAGTCGGCGAAGTCTCCCCGTTAAATAATCCTTCATAATTATTGTCGTCCGGGCCACTTTCTGTATAGGATTCGATATTTTTTACCGTAGTCCATGCTTTTTTATAGGACTGTACCGTGCCAGAGGCATTAAAATCGCTCACCCAGCTAGGTAATTCATCCATATAATAGGAGCTTGTTATCCATTTTCCTACATCTCCACCATTAAACCAATAGGCAGCATTTGCGGTATGACCTCCGGGTAGTACTGCACCTCTATCCTTAATAGCTACGGCAATCGTTTTTCCCCTCATTTGTGTATGAAGGCGAAGCTCGTCGGATATTGTACTGACCGTCATCCGGTGGGGAGACATCTTACCGGCATCATCTGTACTTCCTACAGATTCGTAAGTATCGTCACCGGCACAATAGACGGATGCATCACTCTCCTTGTCGTACCAATTGTTTCCTATTACCCCGTGTGTCGCAGGTGTACTTCCGGTATAAACAGATGTATGCCCAGGTCCCGTGCTGGTAGGCGCATAATTAAAATGATTGTTTTTACAATTATACCCCTCGGTTATCATGCGTTTAAAGCCACCTTCACCGTAATGGTTGTAGAAGCGTGTTAAATAATCATATCGCATTTGGTCCACTACAATACCCACTACTAACTTCGGGTTTGCCCTTAAATAGGATTCATCTTCTACTTTTGATTTTTTCTGGCCACTTAGGGTGGATACTGAAAACAGTCCTAAAAAAAGGAAACAAAGGACTAAACAACGGCTACGGCTCATACTTCTATTTTTACAGGATAAAAGTAAATAAAATATATCTTAAAAGATGAATTCAAGGTTAAATCCAAGGCATTATTGTTACTTTTACCTACAGAAATCCAATTTAAATACATGAACTATTTAGCGTCTATTGGCAGCTATGCCATCATGGTTGTGGAAGTTTTTAAAAAACCAACCAAATGGCGTATCATGAAATCGTTGATTCTTAAGGAGATAGACGAGCTTATCTACGGATCTTTGGGCATTATCATTTTCATATCTTTCTTTATTGGTGCCGTAGTGGCCATACAAACGGCCTTGAACCTTACCAGTCCTATCATTCCTAAAAATCTAATTGGCTTCGCTACTCGGCAGTCCATTATTTTAGAATTTGCCCCAACCTTTGTCTCAGTGATTATGGCAGGAAAAGTAGGTTCTTACATTACGTCCAGCATTGGTACCATGCGTGTTACGGAACAGATAGACGCCTTGGAAGTTATGGGCGTGAACTCATTGAACTACCTGGTATTCCCTAAAATAATCGCCATGCTTTTTTACCCTTTTGCTATCGCTATAGCGATGTATGTAGGTATCTTTGGTGGCTGGTTCGCCGGTGTTTTTGGGGGATTTTTGACCAGTGCTAATTTTGTTGAGGGATTACAGATGGATTTTATTCCGTTTCATATCACCTATGCCTTTATAAAAACTTTGATTTTTGCATTCGTCATCGCTACTATTCCTTCTTATCACGGGTTTTATATGAAAGGGGGAGCCCTTGAGGTGGGCAAGGCCAGTACCACTTCTTTCGTATGGACCAGTGTGGTCATTATTATATTAAATTATATATTAACACAACTTATGCTGGGCTAATGATAGAAGTTAACGACATACATAAATCGTTTGGAGAAGCCCATATTCTAAAAGGAATAAGCACGGTATTTGAAAACGGAAAAACCAATCTCATCATCGGACAAAGTGGATCAGGAAAAACGGTATTCTTAAAATGTCTGTTGGGATTGTTTTATCCGGAGGAAGGGGACATCGTCTATGACGGAAATAGCTATGCCTCCCTATCCGATAAGGAAAAAAGGAACCTACGACAAGAAATGGGTATGGTTTTTCAAGGTAGTGCCCTTTTTGATAGCATGACGGTTGCCGGAAATGTGATGTTTCCTTTGGAGATGTTCACAAAACAATCAAAATCTGAAATGACCGATCGCGTAAATGCCGTTTTAAAACGGGTAAACCTTATTGATGCGAACCATAAATATCCTTCCGAAATCTCGGGTGGGATGCAAAAACGGGTTGCCATTGCCCGCGCCATTGTCATGAATCCAAAATACCTTTTTTGTGATGAGCCTAATTCCGGATTAGATCCTAAAACGGCGATTTTAATAGATAACTTGATCAAGGAAATCACAGAAGAATATGATATCACTACGGTAATCAATACTCATGACATGAATTCTGTAATGCAAATTGGGGAAAAAATTCTATTCTTAAAAAACGGATTCAAAGAGTGGGAAGGGACTAAGAATGAAATTTTTAAGACAGATAACCAATCAGTAACCGATTTTGTGTATTCTTCGGACCTCTTTAAAAAGGTGCGCCAAATGTATATTGAGGAGCGGAATTAACCTTTTATACATTAGCAACACGGATAAGTAAAATGTCAGTTTGATTGCTTTTTTCTTGGAGTAGGAAGGAAAGGAAAAAAGTGTATCCAGAACCCTTTAAAACTTGCAGGATAACATCAATCTACAACAACTTCTTTAAGTTGAAGGTTTTTATTTTGTAAACGAAGTTTTAGCCATTCGTGTAATTTTTTAACGTCCTTGTCGGTCTGGAACCGTTTGGCCTCCTTTTTCCACGTCACTTCAAATACAGGAATGGTATCCGTTTTTGAGAAATCGGTTGAAATCATATATGAATAGGCCAGTCGGGATAGGTTTTCATAGTTCGTCTTTGCCTCTAAACTTATTTCGGAAAAGGGTATTTGACCCGCTGCTCCTTTGTTCAAACGCATAAGTTCAGATTCCAACAAGGCTATTTTTTCATCCTTATTAAACAACAGGTTCTTTTGGGATTCGTATAACTCGCTTACATATTTAAGCTGATCTCCGGCCTCGCTTTTAGAACCTTGTACCACGTTCAGTACAGCACCTTTTAGTTTTGGATAGTCGTTCATCTGAGCGTTCCAAGTTGCAATAATATTATCGGGTATCGTCTCACTACCCATAAACACGACCTCAAGTTCTGGATTTTTACCTTGATTATATTCCATGTTGGTAAAATTTTCCAAGAACCTGCCCTCTCCCGAGAACTGATAGGTAGCAATTTTTTCATCTATAAAGCTGGTAGCCTGCCTCCTAAACAAAGATGCTTCAAATACATTGTAAAATGTTATTCCTGCGGGTATCATCACCAAAACAGCAACCAAAGAAGCCATCCTGGCAATAAACCGCCTACGTTGCGAATTCACATACCGCACCATGGGAAAACGTAAAAGTTTGATGACCAAAAAAGTTGCTAGGGCAATAAAGATTGTATTAATCGTAAATAAATACATGGCCCCACCAGCATATTCCCAGTTCCCAATTGCTAGTCCAAAACCAACGGTACATAAAGGTGGCATTAAAGCGGTAGCGATGGCGACACCAAAAATAACACTCGCTATAGTCCCCTTTTTAGCTCTAGCGATAACCAAGGCCAAACCACCAAAAAAAGCAATCAATACATCCCTGATGTCGGGAGCCACCCGTGCCAATAACTCGGATGATTCATCACGTAATGGAAAAAAATTAAAAAATAAAAATGCAGTCAATACGCTTAGAACCACCATAACCCCAAAGTTCTTGAGCGACCGCTTTAGCGTATCTATGTCATTGATACCGATAGACATGCCGATTCCCAAAATAGGCCCCATAAGCGGAGAAATAAGCATTGCCCCGATAACCACTGCCGTGGAATTTGCGTTTAATCCGATCGAAGCGATAAATATAGAACAGATAAGAATCCAAGAGGTGTGGCCTTTAAAAGGAATATCGGCAATAATCGCTTCTTTTGTAGCTTTCTGGTCTGTATTGGTGCGGATGTCCAAAAGCTCCCACAAAAATTTCTTGATACTTCCCAATAAGCCCTGGAAGTCCTTTTTTACGTTCTCACCGCTATCATTGGAATTATCCGTTGGCGTAATGTTGTCCTGACCTAGTTTATCCTGCATATCTATGCGTACTTATTGCCAAATTTATCCTTTACCTTATTCAATACTTTTTTGATATCCTGTTCTTTTGACTTCGGATATATTAAAAGTACATCTTTTTTGTCTACAATAATATAATCCTGTAAACCGTCTATCACCACAATTTTATCCTTGGGGGAACGTATCATGTTCCCACTTGCATCTTCTGCAAGTACTTGCGCGTTTACCACGGCATTGCCACCTTCATCCTTGTCCAGTTTATCAAACAAGGAACCCCAGGTACCCAAATCGTTCCAATCAAACGTAGCGGCTAACACAAAAATGGACTCTGATTGTTCCAAAATGGCGTAGTCTATAGATATATTCTCTGCTTTTGGATAGTTTTCGGCAATAAAATTAACCTCCTCGGGAGTATTATAGGATGATATTCCTGAAGCGAACAAATCATATTGACCGGGTTGGTATGTCTTAAATGAATCAACTATGGTCTTCACGCTCCACATAAAGATTCCCGCATTCCATAAAAAATTACCTTTCGCTAAAAATTCCTTGGCCGTTTCATAATCGGGCTTCTCACGGAACTGATGCACCGGCTTTAAACTTGCGTCATTGGTTTTGTCAAATTCAATATATCCAAAACCAGTATTGGGAAAGGTTGGTTTGATTCCTAAAGTACACAACACATCTTCTTGAGCGCATTTTTCAAAACATGCGGTCACATCTTTTGCAAACGCAGCTTCGTCTTCTATCCAATGGTCACTTGGCGCCACGATCATAACGCCGTTCGGATTCATTTTCTGAATCTTCAACGCCGCATATAAGATACAGGGCGCGGTGTTACGCATGGCAGGCTCCAAAACTACTTGGTCCTGTTTTACCATGGGCAATTGCTCCAGTACCAAATTGTTATAGCGTTCGTTCGTTAGAATGAGAATGTTCTCCGTAGGAATAAATTTATTTAGGCGTTGAAAGGTTTTTTGAATCAAGGTTGTTCCGGTTCCCAACATATCGTGGAACTGCTTGGGATTTTCAGAGGTGCTGATTGGCCAAAATCTGGAACCAACCCCACCTGCCATTAATACCGCATAATAATTTTTATTCATCTCAACTTGTTATTAGTTCAACTTCGGCATTGGGCTGAAAAAGGTATACTTTCCCCGATTGCACCTCAACACACTCGTATCTTTTCGTTCGTCTATTTCCTTTCTTAAACAGTTTGCCATTGTAAATCCGGAAGACGCTTCCCACCGGCAACTCAAAAACGTAGGATGTACCTGATTGTTGCGTATCAAACTTTTTTAATGCGATGGACAAGTGTGCATCGGTACTACTGCTGGCCTTAGGATTCCTAAAATGCCGAGCTAATAACGGAAGTAAGCCAGATGGGAAAATCTCGGGCCGTATAAAGGGAAGCATTAAATATTGGAAGGTGCGCTTCCACTCCAATCCATGCGGTTTTATACGTCTGCCATATTTTTCAAAAGCGACCAAATGGGCAATTTCATGCACTAGGGTGATTAAAAAGCGGTACTTGTTCAATGTGGCATTTACAGTTATCTGGTGCTGTCCATTAGCCAACCGCCTATAATCTCCATGCCGCGTCACGCGTTCATTTACAATTTTTAGATGTACGCGATTTTCTTTAATAAGTGCCATACAGGGTGCAACAGCACGTTCGGGCAAGTAAGAAGTAAGGACGCTTTCCATTCCTACAAAAATACCTGAAAAATTACGAATGGATTGGTATTGCAAAAGGAATTTAGGGCATTTGGGTTTCTTGGGTATGAAAAATACCAAAATGTCACTTCGAGAGGGTTTTACGACCTTTTCAGGAGTGAAATTGTATCGAGAAGCACAGGAACTAAGCTTATGCTTGTGTTTGAATTTGACCCTTAAGGCGTACTACTACTCACCTGTAATAATTTACCGTTATAAAGCGCTTGTCCTGTCAATGAAAAGTTCATGATATAGCCGGCCATTTGCCCAGCCGTAACTGGTGCCTGATACCCTGGAAAGGCTTCTTCCAGCATTTCGGTCTGTACGGCACCTAGCGCCAAAACATTAAAAGAAGGTCCTGTTTCCTTAAACTCTTCCGCCCAAAGCTCGGTCATGGTAATTACCGCACCTTTACTGGAGCTATACGCCGATAATCCAGGAAATTTGGCACTGCCCTGTACACCGCCCATGGAACTTACAGTCACCACATGGCCCTCTTTGTTCATGAACGGCAACACTACCTTTGTTATGGCAGCCACACCAAAAACATTGACATCGTACACGGCCTTAAACTCTTCTGTAGTGGTTTCCAAAAATGGTTTATTCACTAGTTTACCCGCGTTATTGATAAGGACATCTACTTGTTTCCATTCGGTTTTTAAAACATTAGCTAGTTTTTCTAAATCGCTTACGCTGGATATATCAAAAGGGAATGCCTGAATGTTTTTATGCTTCACCTCGCTAATTGGGACAACATTTCTGGACAAGGCCAACACCTTATGACCTGCATTCGCAAAAAGTTGTGTCATTTCAAAGCCAATTCCCCTACTGGAACCAGTTATTATTACGTTTGCCATTATTTATATGTTATTTCTTTAACTGCAGCGTTTGCGATTCCTTTCACTACGGGTATCATCGTATTGATGACGATGGTCATGTGTTCGTAATCCATTTCCTCATTTTCGTCTCCTACCTTGTGATAATGATTAAAATTGGTGAAGTCAAAAGTACTGTAGGTATGTGACGGTATATTGAATGCGGTGTGGAACGCATAGTTGTCAGAACGCTTAAACAAATTAAACTCCTTCGCCTTGGGCAAAAATCCCACTACCTTTTCGTTAGCGTAGCCATTACTCACCTCCGCTACATTGGAAAGTTCATAGCCCGTTGCATATACCATAAAGTCCTTAGCTACCATGGGAACCCCAACCATCTCAAAGTTAAGCATCACGTACAAGTCCAAATTATCCCCTTTTAGTTTTTCCGCTAAATGCTTTGACCCTAACAGCCCTTTTTCCTCGGCACTGAACAATGCGAAAATGATACTGCGCTTATTTGTTTTTTCCTTTCCAAAATATGCTGCCAACTCAAGTACAGTAGTAGTACCGGAGGCATTGTCATTGGCGCCATTGGCAATGGTATCACCATTTTCAGGAGCTAAGATTCCTATATGATCGTAATGGGCACCCACAATAATAAATTCATTCTTTAGTTTGGGGTCGGAACCTTCTAAAACACCTACTACATTATACGTAGGTGTATCAAAATTACTTAGGGTATCCTTATAGCTCTTAAAATATGGAGCAATCCCATCTGCGCTTAAACGCGTCGCAATAAAGTCCGCTGCAGCATTGATACCTTCGGTACCAGATTCACGTCCCCGCAATTCGTCCGAAGCCAAAAATTCCATCGACTTTGCCACATCTTGCACAGTGGTATATTCAATTTTACGGGCCCTAAAATCGGTAGCTGTTAAAGCTCCATCAGCTACATTTTCTTCTGTGGAAACAACTGATGCTTTTAGTCCATCAGTACCGGATACGGTTTCGGAAACCTGTGTTTGGCTCACCTTGCCTGTACCACAAGAAGTTATCAACACCATAAAAAAGAGAAAAAGAATACGGTTCATCTATTAGAATTTTACAAAAGTAAAGATAGAAAAAAGAGACAGCTTGAACCGATTAAAACAAGCGAACGTTTTCACTTCGATTAGGTTCTCGATACGAAATCCCTTATAGTATGTCCCTCGAACTGAACAGAGGAATACAAAATCAAAAAAGCACCCCAATTCTAGAGATGCTTTTTTGCAGTCCAATATATAACGATTCTTTATGCCAACATCGTAACCGGGTTCTCTACAAAATACCTCAACGTTTGTAAAAATGCAGCCCCTGCTGCGCCATCTACCGTTCGGTGGTCACAGGCCAAAGTTAACTTCATGGTATTACCTACTACAATTTCTCCATTCTTAACTACAGGTTTTTCAACAATGGCACCAACAGAAAGTATGGCGGAGTTGGGTTGGTTAATAATTGACGTAAACTCTTGAATTCCGAACATGCCCAAATTGGACACCGTGAAGGTACTGCCCTCCATTTCTGAAGGTGTTATCTTTTTTGCACGCGCCTTACCTGCCAACTCCTTAACAGAAGCCCCTATTTGTATAAGCCCTAATTGATCGGCAAACTTAACTACGGGAACAACCAAGCCATCATCTACAGCAACAGCTACACCCATGTGGATGTGCTTGTTATATCTTGTCGTAGCTCCGTTCCAAGACGTATTTACCTGTGGATGCTTTTTCAATGCCATTGCGCACGCCTTCAACACCATATCGTTGAAAGATATTTTTGTATCTGGCAAGCTATTGATCTGTACCCTAGAAGCCATTGCGTTGTCCATGGCTACCTCAATGGTCAAATAGAAATGAGGCGCAGAGAATTTAGAATTACCCAATGCCTTAGCGATTGCCTTACGCATATTAGAATTCTTCACCTCTTCAGAACCTTCTTCACCTACGGGATGGTTAATTGGCATTGCAACAGGTGCGGCACTTTCAGATACCGAAGAACTAGGTGCAGGAACAGTAGCCTGGGAAGGCGTATAGTTCTCTATATCCTTCTTTATGATTCTACCATTATCGCCTGACCCAGAAACAGAAGCTAAATCGATTCCTTTATCCTCGGCCATTTTTCGCGCTAATGGGGACACAAAAATACGCTTACCATCGGCAACCGGGTGCGTACCTTCTTCAGTTTTAGGGGTACTTTTTTCTTCGTCTTTAGATTCCGAACTGGATTTTTCAGAGCTGCTTGATGCGTCTCCTTTAGGTTTGGCATTCAATACGGCATCTACATCCGTACCTTTTGGTCCTATAACCGCTAAAACCGCATCAACAGGTGAAGATTCCCCTTCCTGTATACCAATATACAATAAAGTACCCGAGTAAAAAGACTCAAACTCCATCGTAGCTTTATCCGTTTCGATTTCAGCTAGAATATCACCTTCTTCAACCTTATCGCCTACCTGTTTTAACCATGTGGCTACAGTTCCCTCTTCCATGGTATCGCTTAATCGAGGCATTTTAATTACCTCTACACCTTCTGGCACTTCACTCGTTGGTGCAGGTGCAGTAACCGTTTCCGCTACCTCAGTCTCGGCGGATGGCTGTTCTTCCTCTTTAACTTCAGTACTAGCATCTCCTCCATTCAACAAACCGGAAATATCTTCCCCTTCATCCCCTATAATCGCCAATAAAGAATCTACAGGGGCGGTATCGCCCTCAGGGATACCAATATGTAATAGTACGCCTTCGTTAAAAGACTCGAATTCCATCGTAGCTTTGTCGGTTTCGATTTCAGCTAAAATATCTCCTTCTTCAACTTTGTCCCCTACTTTTTTCAACCAAGCCGCAACGGTACCCTCTTCCATGGTATCACTTAAACGAGGCATATTTACTACTATCGCCATGTATTTTATAATTTATGTTGAACGAATGGAAAATCTTTTTGCTCGTAAACCATATCGTATAACTGATTGACAGGTGGGTAATCAGATTCATCTGCGAATTTCTCACATTCCGCAACTAATTTTTTAACCCTTTTATCTATCTCTTTAATTTCCTCCTCGTTTGCGTATTTATTCTCTTTAATTACATCCAAAACTTGGGTAATAGGATCTATTTTCTTGTACTCCGCCACTTCGTCCTTTGTTCTGTAATGTTGCGCATCGGACATGGAGTGACCTCTATACCTATACGTTTTCATCTCAAGAAAAGTGGGACCGCCCCCAGATCTTGCGCGATCAATCGCCTTATTCATTTCTTGTGCAACGGTAACAGGGTTCATACCATCAACTGGTCCACAAGGCATTTCATATCCTAAACCTAGTTTCCATATCTCCGTGGAGTGAGACGTTCTAGCTACCGATGTTCCCATGGCATAGCCATTATTTTCACAAATAAAAACAACAGGTAACTGCCATAGCATAGCCAAGTTAAAGGTTTCATGCAAAGAACCTTGCCTTACTGCACCATCACCCATGTAGCACAAGGTAACAGCATCACTTCCGTTATATTTGTCTCCGAAAGCCATACCGGCACCTAATGGTATTTGCCCGCCAACAATTCCATGACCTCCATGAAAACGATGTTCTTTTGAAAATATATGCATAGAACCACCCATGCCCTTGGAGGTTCCAGTAACTTTACCATAAAGCTCTGCCATTACCTTTTTTGGGTCCACTCCCATTCCTATTGGCTGTACGTGGTTCCTATATGCCGTTATCATCCTATCCTTGGACAAATCCATTGCATGCAGGGCGCCAGCTAAAACCGCTTCCTGACCGTTATATAGATGTAGAAAACCTCTAACTTTTTGCTGGATATAAACTGCTGCGAGCTTATCCTCGAACTTACGCCAGAAAAGCATATCCTCGTACCATTTCAAATACGTTTCTTTTGTGATTTTTTCCATTGCCATTATGAATTTATTACAAATTTAGCGGACAAAAAAAGCGAGAGCAAATTTCTACCACAATAAAGAAATCAAAAATACACATATAAATCAATGCATAAAAAAAATAGAAGTAAAAGCATTAAGAAATTGCATCATGACACAAAAAAGAGCCGAGTTGTTTTCTTAAACTATACGAAAAAGTTGTTTAAAATAAACTATTCTCAAAGTAGAGCCATGGCCATGAAACCAAAAAACTATCCCGAAAAACTTTGAGATTCTATTTAACCTCACCTAGTTCCAAGCACTTGGAGCCGAAAATGATACCTAGAACGCATCTCAAGGAAAGTTAAATCGGAAACTCTTAGGTGGTTTATTTAACCTAAAAATGAACTGTTAAAACCCAATGGCAGCAGGTCTGAAATAGCATTGCACATAACGACGCTGCCTGTTTCCCCCATCAGTAAGATTCTAATAGGTTGCTTTTGCTTGAATTCATACTCAAAAATAGCCTGCCTACAATTACCACATGGTGCAGCCGGAACGCTTACCGGATAAGCATCCGATGTCGCGGTAATCGCAATCGTTTTTACGGTTACCCCAGGAAATTTAGCCCCTGCATGAAAAATTGCTACGCGCTCCGCGCAGAGTCCGGACGGGTAGGAAGCATTTTCTTGATTACTCCCAATCACAATCTCGGTATTATCCATTTCTACGGCAGCCCCCACCCGAAACTTAGAGTAGGGTGCATAAGCGCTTTTTCTGGCCGATACAGCTTCAAGCATAAGTGCTTGATATTTCGGCGATAGCTCCTCAAGACTATCATAAATGGTAATATCAAAACTGATGTTTTTCTGCTCCGCCATAATTCAATTTTACACACTATAAAATCAAAGGTACTTTGTTTCCTAAACATTTCAACATATCGCCACAAGGTTATTAAAACGAAAAATCCCACCATAAGGCAGGATTTTCTATGCTATCTCAAATGCTATGCTTAATCATTGTAAAATTCTTCACCTAAATTAAATGTCAGTCCAAAACGCAAGGTATTTTCCAATGGGTTTCTAACTTGTGAGGTTGAGAATAGATAAGATAAATCTATTTGGGCCGATTTAAACTTAAATCCCGCACCCAGAGTAAAGAACTTTCTTGCTCCTTTATTTTCGTTTTCATTAAAGTAACCCGTTCGCACCATAAAGGCATCTTGATAAGTATATTCCGCGCCTAAAGACCATGTAAACTCCTGCAGCTCCTCACCAAAACCATCCGGGGCATCACTAAAGGAACCTAAAATTCCGCTCAAACCGCTTTCGTTCTGGTAGATTTCATTGTCATCGGCGTCAATGTCGCCATCGTTATCAAAATCTTGGGGTGTTGGAACCAAAAGCTTACTAAATTCCGTAGTAATGCCAATCACATTATCTTGATCCAGTATAAAATCAAAACCTACACCTGCTCTAAGGTTACTTGGCAAAAAGTTTTCCTGGCCACCTTCATCATATTGAATCTTACCACCAATGTTGGAAATGTTGAACCCAGCTCTCCAACGTCCATCAAAATTATTATAGGCTATTTCCCTTGAGCGATAATACCCAGCTACATCAACAGCAAAAGAACTTGCAGCCTGCGAATCTTCTGTACCGTTCTGAGGTAATCTCAAATTGGAACGGATAAACCTACCCGCTACGGCCATAGAAAAAGTTGGACTTAATTTTAGGGAGTACGAACCGTCCAATGCCAATTCGTTTGGTTTGGCCAAAGTACCCGGATCACCGGCAAACTGCCTCAACTCTATCTCGCCAAGGGTAAAATATCGCAAACTAAGGGCAAAGGCACTTTGCTCATTGATTTTATTGTAAAAACTGGCATTTAATAAGGAAATATCCGTGATTATACTTTCCAAGTACGGAGTGTAGCTTACCCCTATTCCCATCTTGCGCTCAGCAAATGCAAATTTAGCAGGATTCCACTGCTGTGAGAATGCATCTGTGGACGTAGCCACACCCATATCTCCCATACCTGCTGATCTTGCATCTGCCGCGATAGTTAAAAATGGTACTGCGGTGGTTATCACCCGTTGATTTTCTTGAGCCCAAATAGTGAAACCGGAAAGCAGCAAACAAACAAAAACTATTGAATTCTTTTTCATTTAAAATTAAATTAGTTCCAAAAGTGTAAAATTAACGCCTTGACGCATCTTATTCCAAATTAATCGACATATTACGGTAAAAACGGGCTTTTCAACAAAATCTTGTGTAACATCCTAAATATTTTGGATTATGGTAACCTATAAGAGTATTGCAACTCACTAAACCATGCAGGCAAAAAACGACTAGTCAGCATATACTATAAGGCCTTTAAACTCGTTATGACCATGAATGGATGTTTTTTCGAGCATTTACTTTTGATTTACACGTATTGTGAAAATAATTTAAAGTGTATGAAATATTCTGATGAAAACACCGTTTTAATGAGCGAAAGTGACGTAACATATAATGAGAAATTAAAAACGTCAGAATTTTAGATTAAAAAGATTGAACTCAAGTCCTAGATTTATGAAAAACAAATTTATCAAAGTTGTACTCTCATGCACTGTTATTGCCGGAGGTTTTACAGTTACAAGCTGTTCAAAATCAACCTCTTCCAAGAATGTTTCCAGGGCTACGGGTTGGAATATCAACGCTAAAGAAGGTGGTTTCCAGTACAATACAGATTTTAAGGAGCAAGAAACCGCTCCCGGTCTGGTGTTTGTTGAAGGTGGTACCTTTACCAAGGGAAAAGTACAAGATGATGTAATGCACGATTGGAACAATACACCTACCTCACAACATGTACAATCTTTTTATATGGATGAAACTGAGGTAACCAATGTGATGTATCTAGAATATTTGGATTATCTTAAAAGTGTATATCCACCAGAAAATCCAAAATATGCCAATATTTACAAAGGTGCCTTGCCGGACACTTTGGTTTGGAGAAACAGATTAGGGTTTAACGAAACAATGACCAATAACTACTTAAGACATCCAGCATATGCGGAATATCCTGTTGTTGGAGTGAACTGGATTCAAGCAACACAATTTGCAGAATGGAGAACAGACCGTGTAAACGAAGTAATGTTGGAGCGTGAAGGCTATCTTTCCAAAGACGCAAAATACCAAGCTGCAAGCGGAGAAGTTGCCGGTACATTTAGTACGGAAGCGTATTTGAACAGACCTGAATCTGTTTACAACGGACAAATAGATTCCTTACAAGGTAAAATGAAAAAAGATAGTACTTCCACGTTTGCAAAGAGAAGTAGCGGGGTAATCATGCCCGAATATAGACTTCCGACTGAAACGGAATGGGAATATGCAGCTCAGGCACAAGTAGGGAATAGAGAATACAATAACTATAGAGGAAGAAAAAAATATCCATGGGACGGTGACTACACCAGAAATGGACAACGTGTAGGAAGAGGTGACCAATTGGCCAACTTCAAACAAGGAAAAGGAGATTATGGTGGAATCGCCGGATGGTCGGATGACGGAGCGGATATTACTGCAGAAGTAATGTCGTATAAACCAAACGACCTAGGCCTTTATGATATGGCAGGGAACGTTTCGGAATGGGTTGCCGACGTGTACAGACCCATCGTAGATGACGAAGTAAGTGATTTCAACTATTTTAGAGGTAATATTTACATGAAGACCGCTATCGGCGAAGATGGAAAGGTCAATATCCTAAGAGATTCTATTGTTTATGATACCCTACCTAACGGTAAACTCGTAGCAGTAAACTTACCTGGCGAAATAAAAATGGTCCCTGTTGATGAGGATGAAACGTATTTGAGAACCAACTTTTCTACCAGTGACAACATCGGTTACCGAGATGGTGATGCAGGTTCCTCCAGATTTTACGATCGATTTAGCGATGAAGAAGAAAGCAGTAACAAGGGTAAGATGTACAATTCTCCAAAACATAGTATAGATAGAGATTCTGTCGGTAACATCACCAGACAATATGATGAATCCAATACAAGAACTTCATTAATAAACGACGAGGTAAGAGTTTACAAAGGTGGTTCCTGGAGCGATAGGGCTTACTGGTTAGACCCTGCTCAAAGAAGATATTTACCACAATACATGGCCACGGACAATATTGGTTTTAGATGTGCCATGTCCAGAGTAGGATCTAAATCCAAAACCAAGAACAAGACCGTAAGAGGTAAGAAAGCAAAATAATTTCTTATCCTTTAGATTTCAAGAAAGCCCTTTTTTTTAAAGGGCTTTTTTTTATCTTCGATTTTATGAAAATAGCCGAACTTCACAAAATATTCTTGCAGTATCCAAACGTCAGTACCGATACGCGAAAAATAAAAGAAAACGATATTTTTTTTGCATTAAAAGGCGCTAATTTTAATGGTAATAAGTACGCACTTAAAGCCATCGAAAAAGGAGCAGCCTACGTTATCGTAGACGAAAAAGAATTTGCAATACATGACAGGACTATAGTCGTTAACGATGTATTGACGACCTTACAAAACTTAGCCAATTATCACAGGCATTATTGTAAGGCTAAAGTGATTTCCCTAACGGGAAGCAATGGCAAGACCACTACAAAAGAGCTTATTCACAGCGTCTTGGCTACGACCTATAAAACCATAGCCACCAAAGGGAATCTTAATAATCATATTGGGGTTCCTTTAAGCTTGCTCACTATTAAAAAGGATACGGAGATTGCCATAATAGAAATGGGTGCAAACCATCAAAAGGAAATCGCGTTTCTCAGTAATATTGCAGCACCTGATTTTGGTTACATCACCAATTTTGGAAAAGCACATTTAGAAGGTTTTGGAGGTGTAGAAGGAGTGATAAAAGGAAAAAGTGAACTATACGATTATCTAACAGCCAACAACAAGGTAATCTTCATGAACGCGGACGACCCCATACAGAAGGAAAAAGTAGGTCATTACATCAAGAAATTTGGATACAGCACTTCCAATCCGCAATTTTATGTCATTACAATGACAACAGCTGATCCGTTTGTTAAAATTGAGGTTGAAGATACGAGCATTAAAACCAAATTAATAGGAAGCTATAACTTTACTAATTGCTGTGCCGCAATACTGATGGGGAAATATTTTAACGTTCCCATGAAACTTATAAAAGAAGGTTTAGAAACCTATCTACCGGGCAACAATAGATCTCAGGTATTGGAAAAAAATGGTTTTAAGATCATACTCGATGCCTACAATGCCAACCCTACGAGCATGACGGCTGCTCTCGAAAATTTTGCGAACCTAAATGCTACGACCAAGCTACTATTCTTAGGCGATATGTTTGAACTTGGAGATACGGCCTGCGTAGAACATCAGGCAATTGCAGAACTTGCCAAAGCGCTTGGTTTTGAAAACACCTATTTGATCGGTGAAAACTTTTTTGAAGTAAACAGCGATTTTCAAAAATTCAAAACTTTTGATGCGCTGGCACATTATTTAAATGAAAATCAACTAGAAGAGAATGCTACTCTTTTTATAAAAGGCTCTCGTGGAATGGCCTTGGAACGTATTTTAGAATACCTATAGCCAAAAATTCCTAAAACACTTTTCGGTATCAAAAAAACTAATGTATTGTGGGATATACTGGATTCGAACCGGTGACCTCTGCCCTGTCAAGGCAGCGCTCTAAACCAACTGAGCTAATATCCCTAGAATTCATTTCAAATAAAAACTAACTAACCCCTAATTGATAATAAGATACAAAAAAAGGCTCCCGAACAGCGAAAGCCTTTTTAAAAATCCTGTGGGCCCTACTGGATTCGAACCAGTGACCCCCTGCTTGTAAGGCAGGTGCTCTGAACCAACTGAGCTAAGAGCCCCAAAAGGAGTGCAAATATAGAATAGTTTTACATTCTCCAAAAGAAAAATCAATAAAATTTAAAGAACTTCGGCTACCGTAAAATTGCTGCCCCCAACAAAAATTAAATCGGCTGCTGAAGCCTGCTGATTTACAGCAGTGTATGCTTCGCTAACGCCTGCGTACACCTCACCGTACAAATGATATTCTTTCGCTTTTGCCTGTAAAATTTCCGCATCCAAGCCTCTTGGAATATTTGGTTTACAAAAGTAGTATTGTGCATTTTTAGGAAAAAGAGGGAGAATAGTATCTAAGTCCTTTTCCTTCACAAAACCCAATACCAAATACAAAGTCTTGTACGGCTGTTGTAAAAGCTGTGCTATAACTAAGGATAAACCCTCTTTATTATGCGCTGTATCACATATAATCCTAGGATGCGCCCCCAGCACCTGCCACCTGCCCTGAAGCCCTGTATTACCAATTACGTTTAGGAGGCCGTTCTTTATGTTTGTTGTGTCTATCTTAAAAATTTTTAGCTTATTTAAAGTGACCAGAACACCTTTTATATTTCGTTTTTGATACGCTCCCAACAAAGATGTCGTAAACTCGGGCAACGCTGCCTGACTGGCAAAGGTAAGCTCGGCAGATTTTGCTCTGGCTTTCTCTTCAAATACCCAGGCTATATCGGCTTGATATTCGCTAACCACCACCGGAATACCCTCCTTTATAATCCCCGCCTTCTCAGCTGCAATCTTCTCCAAGGTATCCCCAAGGATATCCATATGATCGTAACCAATATTTGTAATGAGCGAAACTTCTGGAATGATTATATTGGTGGAGTCCAATCTACCTCCAAGCCCCACCTCTATGACCGCAATATCTACCTTTTCCTTTGCAAAATAATCAAAGGCCATACCAACGGTCATTTCAAAGAAAGAAAAGTTATTTGAGCTCAAAAAAGTCTTGTGGCAAGTAATAAAACCCATCACAAATTCCTTACTTACCGGCTTTCCGTTTATACGTATGCGTTCTCGAAAATCTTTTAAATGTGGCGAAGTGTACAATCCCACGTTATAACCAGCTTCTTGTAAAATAGAGGCCAACATGTGACTGCTAGAGCCTTTACCATTGGTTCCAGCTACATGGATACTTTTAAATTTCTGGTGTGGATTTTCTAAATGTTGCGACAAGGCCAGAATGCCATCTAATTTGGAATTAAAGGCCTTTTTACCTTTTTGTTGGTACATGGGAAGTTGGGCGAACATCCAGTCCAAAGTTTCCGTGTAGGTCACTCTCCCAATTTAAAATTAACGACCACGAAACCTACTTGTTTTGGTGGAGCCTTAGGATCAGGTTTCCATTTATGTGATAAGGCAATTTTCTTTGCAGGTTCTAACAAACACGGATGAGTATTGGTAGTACCTCTTTCTCCCGGCTCCGCAATAATCACTTTACCATTTCTATCCACTGCAATTTTAACAACGACCCTTCCGGATTCATTACAATCTTGCTCAACTTTATTACTCCCCATAAAAGATCTACCTCCTAAACCAGTCCCCCCTAATCCATTACCTGCACCCTTTGATCCATAATAACTGTCAGCGTAAGGATCTCCGTCCGGACTTCCCTTATCACCTGCCCTATTATCGTCTCCCTCACTACCCTTGGCTGTCCCGTCAGATTTGTTCAAACCACCCATTAAGGCATCCAATTTATCCTTTTTGGCTTGTTGCTCCTTGAGCGCAAGGGCTTCAGCATCGCGCTTTTTCTTAGCTATTCTTGCTGCCTCTGCCTTTAACCTCTTGGCTTCGGCATCCGCTTTTCGCTTGGCATCCGCTACCGCATTTTCTGCTTTTCGTTTTGCTTCTTCGGCTTTTTTTATCCGGATGGATTCTTCGTCTTCCTGAGTCAGCACTTCTTCGGATGGGGTTGGCTCGGCCACACTTTCTTCCGGAACTTCTTCCACAATCTCTTCTACCTGTTCTGCCACTTCTTGCTTTGATGGTTCTACAGGAGGCGTATCCAAAGGCTCCGATTGAATTTTTTCCTTGGGCTGAACGTTTCCGCTACCAAAATCCGTAGTACCAAAATTAACAGAAATACCATTCTCTATAGGCGGGTCCATATAGGTTAAGCCAATATAAAAAAGCACCAACAACAAAATACTTAAAAGCAATGTTGTTAGTGTAAAGGATTTCTTTTTATGTGTCGTGTCCAGAAACGCCATTAGTTGGGCCTCACTGCCAAAATAACCTTATAGTTGTTTCTATTGGCAATGGCCATAACGTTTACCGCCTCTTTGATGGCGACGCTCTCCTCTGCCCTTAGAATAATCGTAGGTTTATCTTGACCTTCGAGTGCTTTTTTTAGTTCAATTTCAATGTATTCCCCGTTAATTCTTTCGTTGTTCACGTAATACTGTAAGTTCTTATCGATGCTTACAGAAACATTTTGCGTATTGGTTGACTTTCCCTTTGCTTTTGGTAATAACAAATCCAAGGCATTCGGCGAATTTGCCGTAAGCATGAAAAATATCAACAAAAGAAAAACGATATCCGTCATAGACGACATACTGAAATCCGGACTCACCTTATTTCTTCCTTTTAGTTTCATACTAAAGTTTTAAAGTGGTTCGTTCAAAAGGTCTAAGAACTCAACGGCATTCGCTTCCATTTTATGTACCACCTTATCCGTCCTATTCACTAAGTGATTATACCCTATGTACGCAATAATACCAACTATCAATCCCGCTACCGTGGTTGTCATCGCCGTATAAATTCCGGAAGCCAAAGAACCCATCTCTGCCTGACCTCCACTACTCGCCATTTCGTGGAAAGCTAAAATCATACCGATTACCGTTCCCAAAAACCCTATCATGGGAGCAGCACCAGCCACGGTCGCCAGAACACTTACGTTCTTCTCCAATTTATACACCTCTAACGTACCCGCATTCTCTATTGCCGTATTGATATCATCCAACGGCTTCCCGATTCTAGAAATACCCTTCTCGGTTAACCTTGCAACCGGGGAATCTGTCTGTGCGCAGAGCAATTTCGCCGCTTCTAACTTACCAGTAGTGACATGGTCCCGTATCTGGTTCATGAAGTTTTTATCGATTTTAGATGCTGCATTTACCGCCAAAAGACGCTCAAAATAAATGTAAAGCGCTACACCTAGCATTAAAAAAAGTACGGTAATAATGACCACACTTCCTGTACCACCGTTAAAGACCAAGTCTATAACTGATAAGGTCTTTTCCTCAGAAAGTAATTCTTCGGCACCATCTTGTGCCAAATCTTGGAATAATAACATAGGATTCTTAAATTATGGAATTTGCCCTTATAACGGTGTTTTTACTATTAAATTATGCATTGAGCACAAAATCTCTCAATGCTATAAAGACCAAGGCACCACTTACAAAACCAACAAAGGCCAGCCAAGCAATTTTCTTGAGATACCAGAAGAAATCTATCTTCTCCATACCCATAGCAACGACACCTGCTGCAGAACCAATGACCAGCATACTACCACCCGTACCGGCAGAGTAAGCTATAAAATGCCAAAGCGGACTATCCATTGGTTCGCTAAACATCCCCATACTAGCCGCTACTAATGGCACATTGTCTATCACCGCAGAACCTACGCCAAAAAGCATTACTACAATATCGGTGTTTGGTATAGCCTCATTCAAAGCCCCGGCCGCATTAAATAAGATACCAAGGGACTCCATTGCGGCTACCGCTAATAAAATTCCCAAAAAGAAAAGAATACTAGGTAATTCTATTTTTGACAACGAATGATGCACAGGACTATGATGTCCTCCGGCTTCATGACTACCATCGTCAACAGAAGAAATACTGAATTTCTTATTACTATAGATTTCTGCGAATGTAGCCACAACCGCTAAAGAAAGCATCATACCTACATAAGGAGGCAAATGCGTAACGGTTTTGAAAAAAGGTACAAATAAAATAGCTCCTAGTCCCAAATATAACATAATTGCCCCATGCTTAGATTTTGAAGCCTCATCATCCAAATCACCATCTATAAGACCTTTGAATACCTTGAATCTTCCCGCTATCAATACAGGAACCAACATACATACAATGGAAGGCAGCAATACATGTAAAACTAATTGCATTGCACTTACTTTATTGGCGATCCATAACATGGTCGTAGTAACATCTCCTATAGGAGACCACGCTCCACCAGCATTCGCAGTAATTACAATCATACCTGCAAACCACAGTTTGGTTTCCCTATCTTTAATAACCTTTTGTAGGATAGTGATTAAAACTATCGTGGCCGTTAAATTATCTATTATGGCCGACAATATAAATGCCAAAATAGAAAACAACCATAATAATTTTCCCTTACTACGTGTTTTTATAAAACCCTTGATGGTGGCAAAACCATCAAAATAATCAATAATTTCAACAATGGTCATTGCCCCCAATAAGAAGAACAGTATCTCTGCTGTTTTTCCTAAATGATGCAGCAGCGACTCTTCCACCAAATGCATTTTACCTTCATGATCCATAGTTCCGAAACCATCAACCAAACCTTGTTTTACGGAGTCGAACCAATTAGGAAAACTATCTATTCCCAAGGCAATCAAAGCCCAAAGAATAGCCATCATGGCCAAAGCCGGAATCAGTTTATCTATTTTGAGGTTGTGCTCAAGGGTAATGGCCAAATAACCGGCTAAAAAAATAATAATAATTATAGTTTCCATCATTTGTTGGTTTTTAGTTTAGATTAAATATGGAGTAGTAAATATAGTTTTAAAATAACTTGGTTTCTAAATGTATTCTAGTAATTGGATTGATATATTTTGCCGTCGTAATATAGATTAAAAATGATTGAATAGAAAATCAAATAATTAAAATTACGTAATTCTTCCGTGGTATTTTTTATGACAAATACCATGGATATTCAGCAAAACTATCCCTATGTGCCTTATACTCTAAAAGATAACTAATGAATTCAAAGTCCCCATAATATAAAAAAGTACGGAACTTAAAATTTCATGATTACAAATGCGTTCTCCGTGGCAAACAGAAATATAAAGCGCTAGATACTTTAGTCAAGTGAAAACAACATGTGTAAAAATGACACAACAACCCGTAATAAAAACCCTTTGCAACACGCAATATTAACTAATTATTACAGCGGATACTCTTATATTTGTAAAGCGAATGAATTAAGACGACGGCTATGAACTTTACACTTACAGAAGAACAACAACTTATACAACAAGCAGCACGGGACTTTGCACAAAATGAGTTACTCCCAGGGGTCATTGAGCGTGATGAAGCGCAAAAATTTCCAACCGAAGAAGTACGCAAAATGGGAGAACTAGGTTTTCTTGGTATGATGGTTGACCCAAAGTTTGGTGGAAGCGGACTGGATACATTATCTTACGTTCTAGTCATGGAAGAGCTCTCGAAAGTAGATGCCTCTTCATCCGTAATCGTTTCAGTTAACAATTCATTAATCTGCTGGGGATTGGAAACCTATGGTACGGAAGCTCAGAAGAAAAAATACCTTACACGATTAAGCACAGGCGAAATCATCGGTGCTTTTTGCTTGTCGGAACCGGAGGCCGGTAGTGATGCAACTTCTCAAAAAACTACTGCTATCGACAAAGGTGACCATTACATCTTAAATGGTACTAAAAATTGGATTACCAACGGCGGCAGCGCCGAGGTCTATTTGGTTATCGCACAAACCGATAGGGATAAAAAGCACAAAGGAATTAATGCACTAATCGTTGAAAAAGGGGCTGATGGTTTCGAAATAGGTCCTAAAGAAAATAAACTAGGGATTAGAGGAAGTGACACCCATTCCTTGATTTTCAATGATGTAAAAGTTCCTAAGGAAAATAGAATTGGCGAGGATGGTTTCGGCTTCAAATTCGCGATGAAGACCCTTGCAGGAGGAAGAATAGGTATTGCAGCTCAGGCATTAGGCATTGCAGCTGGGGCCTATGAATTGGCATTAAAATATTCCAAGGAAAGGAAAGCGTTCGGCACAGAAATAAGCAACCACCAGGCTATAGCTTTTAAACTAGCGGATATGCACACACAAATAGAAGCGGCACGACACCTAGTTTATAAATCGGCTTGTGATAAAGATAATAAAGAAGACTATGACCTTTCTGGTGCCATGGCAAAACTCTACGCTTCTCAAGTAGCCATGGACACCACTGTTGAGGCCGTGCAAATTCATGGTGGAAATGGATTTGTAAAGGAGTATCATGTAGAACGGTTAATGCGAGATGCGAAAATCACACAGATATATGAGGGTACTTCCGAAATCCAAAAAATCGTTATTTCCAGAAGTATTTTAAAAGATTGATTATTTTCAAAACATAAAACCCCTTATCAAAAGGGGGTAAATCGCATTATACAATACAATCATAAAACAAGCCACCCATAAAATAGGGGTGGGTTCCCTTAATTACACCAAAATTATATATACACCCCATAAACGCGGTTTAAATATATCCTTAAACGCACCCATTTGAGGATATTATAAAAAGGATAGCTTAAAAATACATAATTCAATATTTTTTAACGATTAATTAAATACGTTATATTATTTATACCATTATTTAAAATTCGTTACGTTTTACGTATATAAAATGATATTTTTAAAGAAATACCATAATATATGATGTTGAAGAAACAAGGGCTTTACCTACCAGAATTTGAACATGACAACTGCGGAGCTGGTTTTATTTGCAGCTTGAAAGGAAAGAAATCTAATGATATTATTCATAAAGCATTAGAAATACTTGATCGATTAGAACATAGGGGAGCTGTAAGTGCCGATGGTAAAACCGGGGATGGCGCTGGTATTTTGATAGATATTCCGCATGATTTCTTCCAAAGTGTTTGTGAATTTGAACTTCCTGAGCCTGGCGAATATGCAGTAAGTAATGTGTTTTTTCCCAGAAAGGAAAATCAACGCGATTTTTGCGCCTCTGTTTTTGAAGAAAACATAAAAAAACAAGGATTACGGCTTTTGGGATGGAGAGATGTTCCCGTGAACCGATCTATTCCAGGAAGAATAGCTGCTGAAACAGAACCCTTTGTAAAACAATTGTTTGTAGCGAAAGAAAGCCCAGAACAAACCTACTTCGATTTCAATCTAAAACTGTTCATTGCTAGAAAAGTAACGGAACATACCATAATTAAATCCAAACTTTCGGAAAGCAAATTCTTTTATGTTCCTAGCCTTTCCACAAAAATAATTATTTTCAAAGGACTACTGATGCCCCACGACATCAGTTTGTACTACACTGATCTTTTAGATTCTAGGGTAGTAACCAGATTAGCCTTGGTTCACCAACGCTTCTCCACAAACACCTTCCCAACATGGGATTTGGCACAACCCTTTAGATATATGTGTCATAATGGAGAAATAAATACCTTACGCGGTAATGTGTCCCGAATGCTTTCCCGTGAAGAATTACTGAAAAGCGACCTTTTTGGAGATGAAATAAAAAATATCCTTCCTATTATCCTACCAGGTAAATCGGATTCTGCAACAATGGACATGGTAGTGGAATTACTATTAATGACAGGAAGATCCCTTCCCGAAGTCATGATGATTCTTGTACCCGAAGCTTGGGAAAAGGACGACGAAATGTCTGCAGCCAAAAAAGCGTTTTACGAGTATCATTCTTGCATGATGGAGCCCTGGGACGGTCCTGCATCCATTCCTTTCACAGATGGCAATTACATTGGTGCAGTATTAGACCGCAACGGCTTACGCCCTTCCAGATATTCCGTAACTAAAGATGACTATGTTGTTATGTCCTCCGAGACCGGGGTTGTAGAAATTGCACCTGATAACGTGGAGTTCCATGGACGGTTGGAGCCTGGAAAAATGTTTTTGGTAAACATGGAAGAAGGTCGTATTGTAAACGACGAAGAAATAAAAGAAAATATTGCCAAGAAATATCCCTATCAGCAATGGCTAGATACTAATTTGGTTCATTTAAAGGACATCCCTTACAATGACTGTCCTTTGTTCTTGGATGAAGCGAGCTTAGAAAAAAGAAAATCAGTTTTTGGATACACGCTAGAAGACATCAATACTATTATCCTCCCTATGGGTACGTCTGCAAAAGAACCTATAGGTTCTATGGGGTCAGATACCCCCATAGCAGTCTTATCTCAACGCCCACAGTTGATTTATAATTATTTCAAACAGCTATTCGCTCAGGTTACCAACCCTCCATTAGACGGTATTCGAGAGGAGTTAATCACAGACATTAGCCTTACTCTGGGTACCGACCAAAACATATTCGATTTCACCGAACTGCATTGTAGAAAGCTCAAAATACAAAACCCTGTCATCTCAAAAGAAGATTTGGATAAAATCAAGAACTACGATGTAAGTCCGGATTACAAAGTAGTCTCTATTCCCATACTGTATACTATTGAAAAAGGGCATAACGGTTTGGAAAACGCACTCGAAACAATTCTGGCTCAAGCATCCAAAGCGGTAGACCAAAATGCCAATATCATTATTCTATCGGATAGAAACGTAAACAAAGAAAGTGCTCCAATTCCTGCCCTGCTAGCCTGTTCTTATGTAAACAGCGGTCTTCAAAAAATGGGAAAACGCTCAAAATGTAGTTTGATAATTGAGTCTGCTGAACCTAGAGAGGTACATCACTTTGCATTGTTGTTCGGCTTTGGTGCCAGCGCGGTTAACCCATATTTAGTTAATGAAATAATTGCTGAGCAGATAACAGAACTCGATATTACTGATCTCAGTTTTGATGAGGCTATTAAAAACTACAACAAGGCTGTTGGAAAAGGTATTCTAAAAGTCATGAACAAGATTGGTATCTCCACCCTTAATTCCTACCGAGGATCTCAGCTTTTTGAATGTATCGGTATAAATACGAAAGTGGTAGAACGGTATTTTCCTAATACTCCGACCCGGATTCAGGGTATTGGTCTGTATGAAATAGAAAAAGAAATTGCGAAAAGACATCAAAACACATTTGCTAATGTGGAAGTAGCTGCCAATCTTGATTTAGAAATCGGTGGGGAATATAGATGGCGAAGAGATGGAGAGAAACATATGTTCAATCCGTTGAGTGTTGCAAAACTACAAAAGGCAGTACGTGGCAATGAGCCGGACACCTATAAAGAGTATTCTAAAATGGTAAACCAACAGTCTAAAAATCTTATGACAATAAGGGGACTATTTGAGTTTTCAAACTATGACCCCATTCCATTGGAGGAAGTAGAGCCATGGACGGAAATCGTAAAACGATTTAAGACTGGGGCTATGTCTTACGGGTCTATTAGTCAGGAGGCACACGAAAATTTGGCGATTGCCATGAACCGTATCGGTGGAAAAAGTAATTCTGGAGAAGGTGGCGAAGATGAACAACGTTTTTATAAAAATGCAACTGGAGACTGGAAGAATAGTGCAATCAAACAAGTAGCCTCCGGACGGTTCGGAGTTACATCGAACTACCTTGCCAATGCGAAGGAAATTCAAATTAAAATGGCACAGGGGGCAAAACCAGGAGAAGGCGGGCAACTACCTGGCCCTAAAGTTAATCCGGCTATCGCTAAAACTAGAAACTCTACACCTTATGTAGGTCTGATTTCACCACCACCGCATCATGATATTTATTCAATAGAAGATTTATCACAACTGATATACGACTTAAAATCAGCAAATAGAAAAGCGAGAATTAATGTAAAATTAGTTTCGGAAGTTGGTGTAGGAACTGTTGCTGCAGGTGTCGCCAAAGCAAAAGCAGATGTTATACTAATTTCTGGATTTGATGGAGGTACCGGTGCATCGCCCTTAACATCATTAAAACACGCTGGACTTCCTTGGGAACTAGGGATAGCTGAAGCACAACAGACCTTGGTCATGAACGACCTAAGAAACAGAATCGTGCTTGAATGTGACGGCCAATTAAAAACGGGGAGGGATGTTGCCATCGCCTGCCTGTTAGGTGCCGAGGAATTCGGTTTTGCAACTGCGCCCCTTGTTGCCTCCGGATGCATAATGATGCGTGTTTGCCATCTGAACACATGTCCGGTGGGAATTGCAACCCAGAATCCAGAATTACGAAAGAAGTTTGAAGGAAAACCAGAACATGTGGTTAACTATATGTATTTCGTTGCTCAAGAATTACGAGAAATAATGGCCGAACTTGGCTTTAGAACTGTAAACGAAATGGTGGGGCAGGTAAAAAAATTAGACCGTAAAAAAGCAATCAATCACTATAAGGCCGCAGGAATAGATCTAACCCCTATTTTACACCAAGTAGAAGTACCCGCAGGTACCAAGTTCTATAATACACAGGAGCAAAAGCATGATGTAGACAAGTCCATTGAATTTGATATTATAGCAAAGGCCAACCCATCATTATTCCGGAAAGAAAAATCCAGTCTTGACTTTCCTATCTGTAATACCGACAGAGCCGTTGGGGCTATTATTAGCAATGAGATATCAAAGATTTACGGAGCTCAAGGACTTCCCATAAATACGTTAAGACTTAATTTTACCGGATCTGCTGGACAGAGCTTTGGTGCTTTTGCAACTCGGGGGCTCACGATGACCGTGAACGGAAACACGAATGATTACCTGGGTAAAGGGCTGTCTGGGGCGAAATTAGTCATAAAAGTACCTGAAAAGTCGACTATCGTTCCAGAGGATAACGTAATCACCGGAAATGTAACCCTCTATGGAGCAACGGCCGGGCGTGCCTATATAAATGGCAAAGCAGGAGAGCGATTCTGCGTACGAAACTCAGGCGCTAAAGCTGTTGTCGAAGGTATCGGAGATCACGGATGCGAATACATGACAGGTGGCATTGCCGTAATCCTTGGAGAGGTGGGTCGAAATTTTGGAGCAGGTATGAGTGGAGGAATTGCGTATGTTCTAGATGAAAAGAAAACATTTAAAAAACGCTGTAACGCAGAGGCACTGAATCTATTAAAAGTAACCGAGGACAAGGATGTAAAACAACTCAAAGATTTAATTGAAAATCATTACAACGCAACCTTAAGTCCTTTAGCACAACGAATTTTGGAAAACTGGGAAGCCTACCTACCCAAATTCGTTAAAGTATTACCAGAAGAATATAGACAAGCTTTGATTCGTCTGGAAGCCGAAAAATTACAAACGATATAAATCGAAACATGGGTAAGATAACAGGATTTTTGGAATTCGATAGAAAAGTGGAATCGTATAAGCCGGTGGAAGAGCGGGTTCAAAATTATAAGGAATTTACGGTAGCCCTTCCCGAAAAGGAACTAAAAGAACAAGGTGCTAGGTGCATGGATTGCGGTATTCCATTTTGCCATAGTGGTTGCCCATTAGGAAACCTAATACCAGACTTTAACGATGCCGTATATCGTGGTAAATGGGAAAAGGCAAGTAAAATTTTACATGCTACGAATAATTTTCCAGAATTTACAGGCAGACTGTGTCCGGCACCATGTGAAGAGGCTTGCGTTCTTGGAATAAACGAAGACCCAGTTTCCATCGAAAATATTGAAAAAAATATTGTAGAAAAAGCATTTGAAAAAGGATGGATTACGGCGCAACCACCCCTTAACAGAACGGGAAAAACCATTGCTGTCGTTGGTTCCGGACCAGCGGGACTAGCCGCTGCACAGCAGCTAAATAGAGCAGGACATACCGTTACCGTTTTTGAACGAGATCAAAAGCCTGGAGGCTTATTACGTTATGGTATTCCTGATTTTAAAATGGAAAAGAATGTAATAGATCGCAGACTTACCGTATTGGAAGAAGAAGGAATTACGTTTAAATGTGGTGTTCATATTGGTATCGATAAAACGGCAGACGAGTTGAAAGAAGAATTTGATGCCATCGTACTTTCCGGCGGTGCAACTGTTCGTAGAAATTTACCCATAGACGGCTCAGACCTTAAAGGGGTGGTACAAGCTATGGACTTTTTAGGTCAGAACAATAAAAGGGTGGATGGAGTTAAAGATTTAGGCGAAGAAATTAAGGCAACTGGTAAAGACGTGGTCGTTATTGGTGGGGGAGATACAGGGTCTGATTGCATAGGCACCTCATTTCGTCAAGGAGCAATATCGGTTTCCAATTTTGAGATTATGCCCATGGCTACGGCAGATAGACCAGATGATCAACCTTGGCCATTTTGGCCTATGCGCTTAAGAACAAGTTCTTCTCATAAAGAGGGAGCAGAACGGTTTTTTAGCATTTCCACAAAGCGATTTATTGGAGATGACAAAGGAAATCTAAAAGGCCTGATTACAGCAGAAGTTGAATGGATTAAATCGCCTGGCCAGCGACCCCAATTGAAAGAAGTACCCGGAACAGAAAAAGAATGGAAATGCGAACTGGCCTTATTGGCCTTAGGTTTTACTGGTTCTGAAACGACATTAGCGAAACAATTTGGAATAACCATGGACCAACGCAGCAATATAAAAGCGACAGAAGACACTTATATGACGAACGTAGCTGGAGTTTTCGCTGCTGGTGACCAACGAAGAGGACAATCTTTAATCGTTTGGGCCATTTCTGAAGGAAGAGAAGCAGCATATCATGTGGATAGCTATTTAATGGGTGATTCTAAACTCCCATTAAAAGGTGAGGGTGATCTACCTCGAGTTTAACATCGTGACTTTAGTAAGAAAAGCAAAGGCCTGCTCATAAGTAGGCCTTTTTTTGTTTCAAAAGTTTTTCCGTTTCCTATTCCAATCTCAAATCGTAACTAACGGAGATGTTATTTAAGAAACTGTGGTATGATTTTTGGTCACCAAAACATTCAATGTTACTTCCAACGATGCAACGAGTTTTTCTTCTTTTAGCCTTATTCATGCTTCATTATTCCTGTATACCAACCCGAATAGCTCCCTCTATTGAAGACTACAAAGTAACAAAAGGAAAAAAGTTCAAAAGAAGCCTACCAGAACGGCAAATGTTTGTATTTGAAGACCCAAAAGCTGCCAACGAATTCTATAACTACGTCAACACCAAATTTGAATTAAATCATATTGATGTATATGATAACGTTCCCTTCCTATTAGGACAGAAACAGTACTTTTTTTCCTTTTATGAAGTAGATATCCCTAATAAAACCATCAACCTTGTTCCCCTCGCCGTTGATGCCCTTTTACAACGTGCAGACCTAGACCCAATAATGGATGGACAATATGAAACTAGGAAAGGAAATTGGTACGTCGCAATTGAAGTATATTGCGATACGGAGCAAGATTCTTTGCATCCGAACTCAGATTCTCGCCTTGCTGTATCAGAATATTTTCGTTTACTAAAGAATGAATATTTGGCTTCTCATAATTATAATGAAGTGCTATTTAAAAACTGATACTACGTCCTCTACTATTGAAACATAAAGATTCAATTGACATAGCTTTTCAAACTCTTTTTAAATGTAATACTATAATTAGTTTCAGTCCTTTCTTCAAATCCTTGATAATTGCGCACAAAAAAGCCCCCTTACAGTGTTGTAAGGGGGCTTGAAAAAAAGGCGGCTACCTACTCTCCCACTTGGTATAGCAGTACCATCGGCGCAAACGGTCTTAACTTCCCTGTTCGGAATGGTAAGGGGTGGGCCCCGTCGCCATGGCCACCTAAAAACTTGGATATTTTAATTTTTGTTGGCACATTGCCTACAAAAATGACATAATAAAGGAACAGGTACCCAAAAAGAAAGTAACGATGTATCGTTCTTGTAGAAAGACGTATATATATAGGTAATGAAAAAAGTTGCACCCCCGCCCGAGGACGGGGGATGCGTGTGCGCAAGCCTGACGGGCAATTAGTACTACTCGGCTACGGACGTTACCGCCCTTCTACCTATAGCCTATCGACGTGGTCATCTCCCACGGCCCTTTAAAGAAATCTCATCTCGTGGCCGGTTTCGCGCTTATATGCTTTCAGCGCTTATCCGATCCCGACATAGCTACCCAGCGATGCCCCTGGCGGGACAACTGGTGCACCAGCGGTCGGTCCGACCCGGTCCTCTCGTACTAGGGTCAGCTCCACTCAGATTTCTAACGCCCGCAGTAGATAGAGACCGAACTGTCTCACGACGTTCTGAACCCAGCTCGCGTGCCACTTTAATGGGCGAACAGCCCAACCCTTGGGACCTTCTCCAGCCCCAGGATGTGACGAGCCGACATCGAGGTGCCAAACCCCCCCGTCGATATGAGCTCTTGGGGGAGATCAGCCTGTTATCCCCGGCGTACCTTTTATCCTTTGAGCGATGGCCCTTCCATGCGGAACCACCGGATCACTATGCTCTTGTTTCCAACCTGGTCGACCTGTATGTCTCTCAGTCAAGCGCCCTTGTGCCATTGCACTCTACACACGATTGCCAACCGTATTGAGGGCACCTTTAGAAGCCTCCGTTACTCTTTTGGAGGCGACCACCCCAGTCAAACTACCCACCACGCACTGTTCCCTCGTAAGAGGGTTAGGCCCCGGACAAGCAAAGGCTGGTATTTCAACAATGACTCCACCACACCTGGCGATGCAGCTTCAAAGTCTCCCAGCTATCCTACACATTGCTTGACCAAGGTCAATACGAAGCTATAGTAAAGGTGCACGGGGTCTTTTCGTCCCACTGCGGGTAACCGGCATCTTCACCGATACTACAATTTCACCGAGCTCATGGCCGAGACAGTGTCCAGATCGTTGCACCATTCGTGCAGGTCGGAACTTACCCGACAAGGAATTTCGCTACCTTAGGACCGTTATAGTTACGGCCGCCGTTTACTGGGGCTTCAATTCAATGCTTCTGGCCGAAACCATGACATCTCCTCTTAACCTTCCAGCACCGGGCAGGTGTCAGGCCCTATACGTCATCTTTCGATTTTGCAGAGCCCTGTGTTTTTGATAAACAGTCGCCTGGACCTCTTCACTGCGGCCCCCCCAAAGGGGGGCGACCCTTCTCCCGAAGTTACGGGTCTATTTTGCCTAGTTCCTTAGCCATGAATCTCTCGAGCGCCTTAGAATACTCATCCCAACCACCTGTGTCGGTTTACGGTACGGGCTGCTTCACTCGCTTTTCTTGGAAGTCGATATGCTGGATTATCACCTTGGCCGTAGCCTCGGTGTACTATCGGGGCGTTGCCGCTCCCTTCAACGTACAATTCCGTCTGTACGCACCAACTCCTCGCCTCCGTCACTTTTAGCGTGAGCAGGTACAGAAATATTAATCTGTTGTCCATCCACTACCCCTTTCGGGTTCGCGTTAGGTCCCGACTGACCCCCAGCTGATTAGCATAGCTGGGGAAACCTTGGTCTTTCGGCGTGCGGGTTTCTCGCCCGCATTATCGTTACTTATGCCTACATTTTCGTTTGTAGCTCCTCCAGCATCCCTCGCAGGTACACCTTCAACGGCACTACAATGCTCCCCTACCCCTCTATAAATAGAAGTCACGGCTTCGGTGATATACTTATGCCCGATTATTATCCATGCGGAACCGCTCGACCAGTGAGCTGTTACGCACTCTTTAAATGAATGGCTGCTTCCAAGCCAACATCCTGGCTGTCAATGCAGTTCCACCGCGTTATATCAACTTAGTATATACTTTGGGACCTTAGCCGGTGATCTGGGTTCTTTCCCTCTCGGACATGGACCTTAGCACCCATGCCCTCACTGCGCAGAAACGTTTTATAGCATTCGGAGTTTGTCAGGAATTGGTAGGCGGTGAAGCCCCCGCATCCAATCAGTAGCTCTACCTCTATAAAACTATCTACACGCTGCACCTAAATGCATTTCGGGGAGTACGAGCTATTTCCGAGCTTGATTGGCCTTTCACCCCTACCCACAGGTCATCCCAAGACTTTTCAACGTCAACGGGTTCGGTCCTCCACTATGTGTTACCACAGCTTCAACCTGCCCATGGGTAGATCGCACGGTTTCGCGTCTACTACTACTGACTATGGCGCCCTATTAAGACTCGCTTTCGCTACGGCTCCGTTCCTGAAGAACTTAACCTTGCCAGTAAAAGTAACTCGTAGGCTCATTATGCAAAAGGCACGCCGTCACCCATATGGGCTCCGACCGCTTGTAAGCGTATGGTTTCAGGATCTATTTCACTCCGTTATTCACGGTTCTTTTCACCTTTCCCTCACGGTACTGGTTCACTATCGGTCTCTCAGGAGTATTTAGTCTTGGCGGATGGTCCCGCCGGATTCATACAGGGTTTCACGTGCCCCGCACTACTCAGGATACCGCTATCTCGCAGCTCTTTACCTATACCGGGCTATCACCGTCTATGGCCAAGCTTTCCAACTTGTTCTAGTTCATCACTGTTCGAATGTCGCGGTCCTACAACCCCGTTATTGCCGAAACAACAACGGTTTGGACTAATCCGATTTCGCTCGCCGCTACTATCGGAATCACTTTTGTTTTCTCCTCCTCCGGCTACTTAGATGTTTCAGTTCACCGGGTTTGCCTCCTTGCGGATACTATGTCTTCAACATAGTGGGTTGCCCCATTCGGATATCTACGGATCATATCGTGTGTGCCGATCCCCGTAGCTTTTCGCAGCTTATCACGTCCTTCATCGCCTCTGAGAGCCTAGGCATTCCCCATACGCCCTTTTCCAGCTTGTCGCCAAACCTTCTTATTGCTTACTTATTATATATTCGTACTCTTTACTATCATCGCATGCCCGAGGGCATACGACTAAGATTCGTGTTTCTTTCTTTTTAGGTATATACAACACTAATGTTATATATCCTGTTCCAATATGTCAATGAACGTGCGGCGCGTCGCCACGTACAGATTAATATGTCGTGTCGACCTTGATACACCAGGGAATAAAATAAATTACCCCTAGGCATCGCCTAGTGGAGAATATCGGAGTCGAACCGATGACCTCCTGCGTGCAAGGCAGGCGCTCTAGCCAGCTGAGCTAATCCCCCATTTCTTTTAGCGATGAGTTATTAGCGATGAGTTATGAGCAATCAAAACTCTCCTCCCAACTTCTAAAATTTCCTTCAATATCTGTTAATGAACATTTTCAAAATACGGACCCAGGACACCTGAACCCCCTACTTGAAATTGTAGTCCCAGGCAGACTCGAACTGCCGACCTCTACATTATCAGTGTAGCGCTCTAACCAGCTGAGCTATGGGACTGTCCCTACCTTATGCTTCCCCAAGGGCAACATACGGCATTTACTATATATCATAATTGTGGAGTATCCGTGAACTGTAAAAAACCAAAACTGAATTATAAATCGAAAAAACGGGACCGGAAACTTGTCTCGAAAATGTCAGGGACCGTCCGCTGGGCGGACAATCTCTAGAAAGGAGGTGTTCCAGCCGCACCTTCCGGTACGGCTACCTTGTTACGACTTAGCCCTAGTTACCGATCTTGCCCTAGGCCGCTCCTTACGGTGACGGACTTCAGGCACTCCCGGCTTCCATGGCTTGACGGGCGGTGTGTACAAGGCCCGGGAACGTATTCACCGGATCATGGCTGATATCCGATTACTAGCGATTCCAGCTTCACGGGGTCGAGTTGCAGACCCCGATCCGAACTGTGACAGGTTTTATAGATTCGCTCCGCCTTGCGACGTGGCTGCTCTCTGTACCTGCCATTGTAGCACGTGTGTGGCCCAGGACGTAAGGGCCGTGATGATTTGACGTCATCCCCACCTTCCTCGCGGTTTGCACCGGCAGTCCCGTTAGAGTCCCCATCATGACATGCTGGCAACTAACGGTAGGGGTTGCGCTCGTTATAGGACTTAACCTGACACCTCACGGCACGAGCTGACGACAACCATGCAGCACCTTGCAAATTGCCCGAAGGAAAAGGTATCTCTACCCCTGTCAATATGCATTTAAGCCCTGGTAAGGTTCCTCGCGTATCATCGAATTAAACCACATGCTCCACCGCTTGTGCGGGCCCCCGTCAATTCCTTTGAGTTTCATTCTTGCGAACGTACTCCCCAGGTGGGATACTTATCACTTTCGCTTGGCCGCCCAGTACTCAAGGTACCGGACAGCTAGTATCCATCGTTTACGGCGTGGACTACCAGGGTATCTAATCCTGTTCGCTCCCCACGCTTTCGTCCATCAGCGTCAGTATATGGTTAGTCACCTGCCTTCGCAATCGGTGTTCTATGTAATATCTATGCATTTCACCGCTACACTACATATTCCGGCAACTTCACCATAACTCAAGACGACCAGTATCAAAGGCAATTCTACAGTTGAGCTGCAGACTTTCACCACTGACTTAATCGCCCGCCTACGGACCCTTTAAACCCAATAATTCCGGATAACGCTCGGACCCTCCGTATTACCGCGGCTGCTGGCACGGAGTTAGCCGGTCCTTATTCTTACGGTACCGTCAGTAAGCTACACGTAGCTCTTTTTCTTCCCGTATAAAAGCAGTTTACTACCCATAGGGCATTCTTCCTGCACGCGGCATGGCTGGATCAGAGTCTCCTCCATTGTCCAATATTCCTCACTGCTGCCTCCCGTAGGAGTCTGGTCCGTGTCTCAGTACCAGTGTGGGGGATCCCCCTCTCAGGGCCCCTACCCATCGTAGCCTTGGTAAGCCGTTACCTTACCAACCAGCTAATGGGACGCATGGCCATCTTCTACCGGCCGAAGCCTTTAATCAAAATACAATGCTATATAATGATGCTATGGGGCATTAATCTTCGTTTCCAAAGGCTATTCCCCTGTAAAAGGTAGGTTCCATACGCGGTGCGCACCCGTGCGCCGGTCGTCGGCGGAAGCAAGCTTCCCCGTTACCCCTCGACTTGCATGTGTTAGGCCTGCCGCTAGCGTTCATCCTGAGCCAGGATCAAACTCTTCATCGTTGTTCTGTAAATATTCGTCCCAACAAATCCAATGTCCGTCCCCGGCCCCGATTCTCTCGATCTAATTCTATCCAGGACTCGCGTCCTGTATTACTTGATTCTTTTGTTCTCTACCAAAGACCGGTTAATCCGGCTCAAGCCGTTTCGCCAATCTTATCTTCTCCACAATATTTCAATGAACTCCTATGTTCCAAAAAAAACTCCCGAAGGACGCTTCTTTTTACCTAAGCCATTTGCCTAAGCGGCTGCAAATATACAACTGTTTTTATTCCCGGCAAGCTTTTTCGAAAAAAAATAAAACTTCTTTTCAAAGGACCGGAAACAAACACCGAAATACAAAACAGCAATATGAACTTTCTCCCGTCAGGACCACTTCCCGTAACCCGTTCGAGGGGTGCAAATGTACACACGTTTTTTAAACCTACAACTATAAAAAACAATCTTTTTTGAACCCTCGTTACTACACAAAACATAACACCCTATAGAAGAGATGCTTGACAAAAATAAAAGGTATTAAATCTAACGAAAATTTAAGAATTGACAAAGCTTTAAAGGAAAAAATTCCCATTACCCATCCGGTTGTACCTAAAAACTGACCAACTGTTTAGTTTTTAGGTACAATTGTAGCTCAAAAGAACTAAAAACTGATGTCTATATTATTGTAGACGTAAAATCAACACATTATCTTTGCCGTCCTTATATACTTTGATACCATGATTGAAATCACATTACCCGACGGCTCCATTAAACAATTTGATAAAGGGGCTACTCCAATGGATGTGGCCATTGGAATTAGCCCAGGATTTGCTAGAAACGTAATCTCCGCTAAATTCAATGACACTATTGTAGAAACCACCACTCCATTAAAGGAAAATGGTTCCTTGGTATTGTTTACCTGGAACGACAAAGAGGGTAAAACCGCATTTTGGCATTCTACCTCACATATTGTAGCACAGGCTTTGGAAGAACTATACCCAGGAATAAAACTAACCATAGGGCCAGCAATTGAAAACGGCTTTTATTATGATGTTGAGCTTTCTGAAGGAACTATTTCGGATAAGGATTTTCAAAAAATTGAACAAAAGGCAATTGAAATAGCTAGGGGCAAACACGATTATAAAATGCGTTCCGTAAGCAAAAAGGACGCGCTCTCTTTTTACAAAGAGCAGGGAAACGAATATAAGGTAGAGCTTATAGAAAACTTAGAAGATGGCACCATTACTTTTTGCGACCATGACTCCTTTACCGACCTCTGTAGAGGAGGGCACATTCCCAATACTGGTATCGTAAAGGCGATAAAGATCCTTAGTGTTGCGGGAGCTTATTGGAGAGGTAACGAAAACAACCCTCAACTTACACGTATTTATGGTATATCATTTCCTAAACAAAAGGAACTAAAAGAATACCTTGAATTGCTAGAAGAAGCGAAGAAACGCGACCATAGAAAACTTGGGGCGGCATTAGAACTTTTTACCTTCTCCCAAAAAGTTGGGCAAGGCTTACCTTTATGGTTGCCTAAAGGTGCAGCACTAAGAGAACGTTTAGAGCAGTTTCTTAAAAAGGCACAAAAGAAGGCGGGTTATGAGATGGTCATAACGCCTCATATAGGGCAAAAAGAACTCTATGTTACCTCGGGGCATTATGCCAAATATGGTGAAGATAGCTTTCAGCCTATAAAAACACCCAAAGAAGACGAAGAGTTCTTACTAAAACCAATGAATTGTCCACATCATTGCGAAATCTACAACGCAAAGCCTTTCAGCTACAGGGATCTACCAAAAAGGTATGCGGAGTTTGGTACTGTATATAGGTATGAACAAAGTGGAGAATTACATGGACTAACAAGGGTAAGAGGCTTTACGCAAGACGACGCACATATTTTTTGCATGCCAGAACAATTGGATCAAGAGTTTAAAGATGTGATTGATTTGTCCTTATATGTATTAAAATCTCTTGGTTTTGAAAATTTCACAGCGCAAGTATCCGTTAGAGACCTTGACAATCCGGATAAATACATTGGTTCTGTTGAAAACTGGGAAAAGGCCGAGCAAGCCATCATCAACGCAGCAGATGAAAAAGGACTCGACTATGTTATAGAAAAGGGAGAAGCTGCCTTTTATGGTCCAAAGCTAGATTTTATGGTAAAAGATGCTCTGGGAAGGAAATGGCAACTGGGAACCATACAAGTGGACTACAACCTACCAGAGCGGTTTGACCTTACCTACAAAGGAAGTGATAACGAACTGCACAGACCTGTAATGATACATAGAGCGCCTTTTGGTAGCATGGAACGTTTTATCGCCTTGTTATTGGAGCATACGGGAGGGAATTTTCCACTTTGGTTAACTCCGGAACAAGCAATAATTTTACCTGTTAGTGAGAAACATGAAAAATATGCGGAAAAAGTTTTAAAATCCCTAGAAAATAACGAAATTCGCGCCCTCTTGGATGATAGAAATGAAACTATTGGCAAGAAAATACGAGAAGCAGAGATGAATAAAATACCATTTATGCTGATTGTTGGAGAAAATGATGAAAAGGCAAATACCATTTCTGTTAGAAAACATGGCGGTGAAGATTTGGGAGCAATTACGATAGAAGCGTTTACAGACTTGGTAAACAATGAAATAAATGGTACCTTAAAGTCGTTTTAAAAAAATTATGTTTAATTAAAAATTAATAGTCATAGCAATACGTAAAAGATTTAGGCCTCAACCTAGAAGGGAAAATAAAAATCCCCACAATATCAATGAAAAAATACTTGCTCCAGAAGTGAGGTTGGTTGGCGACAATGTGGAAATTGGTATATACCCTATCAGAAAAGCTTTGGATTTATCCAAGGAATTAGAATTGGATTTGGTAGAGATTTCACCAAAAGCAAAACCTCCTGTTTGTAAAATAATAGACTATAAGAAATTCTTATACGAACAGAAGAAGAGAGATAAGGCCATGAAGGCGAAGGCCTCCAAAGTCGTAGTTAAAGAAATTCGGTTTGGTCCAAATACAGATGACCATGATTATGAGTTTAAGAAAAAACACGCAGAAAAATTCTTAAAAGAAGGAGCTAAATTAAAGGCGTACGTATTTTTTAAAGGACGTTCAATCGTTTATAAAGATCAGGGAGAAATCCTACTTTTGAAGTTAGCTTCAGAATTGGAAGAATTAGGAAAAGTAGAACAAATGCCTAAGTTAGAAGGAAAGAGAATGACCATGTTTATAGCTCCTAAGACGAAAGGTAAATAAAACAGCGGATTCACTAACAAGTGAATCTAACATAGGAACATACGAAACGCTGCTTTCTTATCGTAAGCGGCGTTTAAATTGAAAATAGCTGAATAACGATAGGTCTTAAAACCTACTAAGGTTCAACAAACATAGTGAGATTAATTAATTAAATAGGAGACAATGCCTAAACAGAAAACAAAATCCAGTGCCAAAAAGCGTTTTAAGCTAACAGGTACAGGTAAAATTAAAAGAAAACATGCTTTTAAGAGTCACATTCTTACGAAGAAATCCAAAAAGCGTAAGCTTGCGTTAACGCATGACACTTTAGTTCATCAGCATGACGTAAACAGTATAAAAGAGCAGTTACGTTTAAAATAAACTCGCTTTTTTAAAAGGTAAAATTATTAACCATGGAGTTAGGCAACAAAAGTTCCATATGATACAAACAGGACGCCTACTACAAAAAATTAGACAAAAATGCCAAGATCAGTAAATTCAGTAGCTTCTAGAGCCAGAAGAAAAAAGGTAATGAAGCAAGCCAAAGGTTACTTTGGGAGACGTAAAAACGTCTGGACAGTAGCTAAAAACGCGGTTGAAAAAGCAATGTTATATGCTTATAGAGACCGAAGAAACAAAAAGAGAACTTTTCGTGCCCTATGGATTACCCGTATTAATGCCGGTGCCAGATTACACGGAATGTCCTACTCTCAATTTATGGGTAAGGTTAAATCCAACAAGATAGAGCTAAACAGAAAAGTTCTAGCAGATTTGGCCATGAATCACCCAGATGCTTTTAAAGCAGTTGTAGATCAGGTAAAATAAATTCAACACATATATCTCACTAAAAGAATCCGATTCTAACGAATCGGATTTTTTACTTTAACCCTTGATTTTTGAAATTGCCAAACTAAATTCTTCCCAATCAATTAAGTCATCTTTATTCTTATCATATCCCTCCACTAACTTGGAAGAAACTATCCCTCTTAAAAATCCACTAATTTCTGCTTCCTTTAATAATTGAACTATTTCACCCTTAGTTAGCTTTTGATTATTATCGGCATCAAAAAAATTAAAAGCTTCTTGAGGGGTTGGAAAATGATTGGTAATTAAAATTTGAACTTTGTTTAAAATCGATTCTTCTGTTGTCATTAGTATAGATTTATTTCTGTTACTATTCAACTAGCTAATAAGATTTAAGTTAGGCATTCCCAACTCATCTTACGAAACTAATACTCACGGATTTAGTACTAAACACCACTTAAGGTAATAATTAGATTTCGTCTAGATGCATTATTTCGATGCTCGCAAAGATAAATCCCTTGCCATATTCCCAAATTCAAATTCCCATTTGTAATGGGAATTTGAACCGAGGTACCCATTAGTGAGGCTTTGATATGTGCCGGCATGTCATCTGCACCTTCATACGTATGTGTGTAATATGGTGAGTTTTCAGGTACTATAACATTGATATGACTTTCAAAATCTGCACGGACGGTTGGGTCGGCATTTTCATTTATCGTTAAACTTGCCGATGTATGTTTAATAAATACGTGACAAACACCAGTATTAATTTTTGAAATCCCGGGACATTCCATTAGAACCTTATCTGTAATCAAGTGAAATCCTCGAGAAAATGAGGGCAGCCTAAAACTATATTGAAACCACATCATAAAAACTATTATAAGCTATAGGTTAAAACCTAGGAAATTATCATGGAGATTCATTCCTATTCAAATACCTTTGACCACTAAAATAAGTATCACATGGATTTATCCAAAATAAAAATGGTGGTTACCGATATGGACGGTACCCTACTAAATTCAAATCACGAAGTTAGTGCGCGTTTTTTTAACTTAATTACCAAGCTACAAGCAAAAGATATACTATTCGTTGCAGCTAGTGGCAGACAATACAACAGCATCATTGATAAACTACACCCTATCAAGAATGATATTATCGTGGTAGCCGAAAACGGAGGTTTTGTAATGCAGCAAGGCAAGGAGTTGCTATCCACTCCCCTACCAAACCACTATGTGACCGAAACCTTGGAAATCCTAAACGGAAAAGAAGACATACATCCGGTACTTTGCGGAAAGCATACGGCATACCTTAGTCCAAAATCAGATGCTTTTGTTGAGAAATTAAAGGAATATTATTCGGAATTTAAACTGGTAGATCAACTTGAAACAGTTACCTCCGAAATTATCAAAGTGGCCCTATATCATTTTGAAAGTTCGGAACGTTTTATCTACCCTCATGTAAAACAATTAGAGACGACACTTCAAGTTAAAATATCTGGAAATAATTGGGTAGACGTCTCTAGTGCCAATGCTAATAAAGGTTATGCCTTGCAACAAGTAATGAACAATCATAATATTAAACCAAGCCAACTCATGGTTTTTGGAGATTATAATAATGATTTGGAAATGTTGGCACTATCCGATTTCAGTTTTGCTATGGAGAATGCCCATTCTAACGTTAAAAACTCCGCAAATTACCATACGTTATCCAATGATGATTTTGGTGTTGAAGTGGTCTTGGAAAAACTTTTGTCCCAATTATAATCAGCAACTACCAACGAGAAAATTATCATTTCTAATTGTAAATTTCTTGATTTGTTCAAACTTTTAAATCCATCAATATAAAATTTACTTAAAAAACAAGTACATAATCCCATCCCTATGAATTTTAATCAAAACGCTGCGCTAGCCAAACTTATGACCTTATTGTTTGAACCCTACAAACAAAACGTTACGGATGTACAAAAGGTATCTAACGCCCTATTGAACAGGGGCGTTATAACATCAGAAGATGAAATAGTGAATGATCATATCGCTTTTAGGACACTAGGCGTTCCATTTTTAGGAATCCCCTCTTTAGAAAAAATTTTCTTGCACTACGGATATGAAAAAAGGGATTATTATTACTTTGAAGGCAAGAAATTAAATGCCTTTTGGTACGCGCCACCTGCACCGGAATACCCTAGAATATTTATAAGTGAGCTGCGAGTTTCTGACTTGTCTGCAACTACCGCTCAACTAGTTGCCAAATATACTTCGGAGATTACTTCCGACCCCGTAGATGACTTAGACCTGAACGATGTAGAAGCTGTTGGAAAGTTCTTCTATTCTTCGTTATGGGACTTACCAACCATAGAAGATTATCAAACACTTGCAGCTGATAGCGAATATGCTGCTTGGGTAATTTATAATCGCTATTATTTAAATCATTATACCATTAGTGTTCATGAACTCAAAAATGGATATAATACCATGGAAGGTTTTAACTCATTTTTGCTAGATATCGGTATACAACTAAATAACTCTGGCGGTATCATAAAGCAAAGTGCAGATGGACTTCTTAGGCAAAGTAGTTCTGTTGCCAAGATGATGGAGGCTACGTTTAAAAACGGTAAAAAAACAAAGATTCCCGGAAGCTATGTGGAGTTTGCCGAACGGCTTGCTTTACCTGAATTTAAAGATATTGCAAAGTCTGAACTTTCTAGAGCACAAAGAAGGGACGGATTTGAGTCGGCCAATGCGGATAAAATCTTTGAAAGCACCTATTCTTCGCAAACCAATTTCAAAACAAATTAAGTTTTCTGTTTCTTTTTGCGTGCTGCGGGAAACAGGACATTGTTTAAAATTAAGCGGTAACCAGGAGATGTGGGATGAAGTTCCAATTCAGTTTTGGGGTCTCCTACTCTATGCTGATAGTCCTCTGGATCATGACCACCATAAAAGGTAAAAAAACCTTTCCCTTTTATACCATGTATATACCTGGCTTCCCCGTTTAACTTATTTTCACCTAGGACTAACACCGTGGGTTTAATCTGTGATCTGTTGAAGGCTGTGGTCTGCCCCATAAACCCTTTTACCAAAGTCGTGTGATTTTGGCAAAGCATGGTAGGAACAGCATCCCATTTAGCCGAAAAGTCCATCAACGAAAAGTAATCCGACTCCTTGGGAACATTTCCTCTTTGAGTAGTCATATCTATAGAAGAAAACTCGTATTTAGCTGGGTTTCTTTCCAAGGTAAAATCAGTAAAAGCAAATGTTTTTCTATAATCCAAACTAGCTTGATAATTAGGGTCAGAGGCGTCACCATCAAACATAGGTTCACAGATATCTACCCCATCCGCAGAAAGGGCAATATCAAAACTATCGGTTGCGGAACACATCGCAAACATAAAGCCACCTCCAATAACATAATTCCTAATTTTTAATGCAACGGCACCTTTTTCGGTAGAAACCTTTTCATAGCCCAATTTTTTAGCTAATTTTTCAGACTCTTTTTTTCCTTCTATATACCAAGGCGTGGCCCTATATGCTCCATAAAACTTGCCGTACTGTCCCGTAAAATCCTCATGATGCAAGTGCAACCAGTCATATAATGCCAGCTTATCGTTCAATACTTCTTCATCATATACGGTAACATATGGTATCTCCGCATAGGTCAGCACCATTGTAACGGCATCGTCCCATGGCTGATTTCCTTGCGGTGAGTAGACTGCGATTTTTGGCGCTTTTTCTAGAATCACGGCGTCCTGATTTTTGGACGGACTACTAATGTCGTCCAAAATAGTATTTGCTTGATTATCGGATAGTACTTCAAAAGACACTCCCCGTATTTGACACTCTTTTCGAATACTTTCTCCGTCTGGCAACAAGAAAGAGCCACCTCTATAGTTCAACAACCATTGTACTTTTTGTTGTTTTGCCAGCACCCAATAGGTAATACCGTAGGCTTTTAAATGATTTTTCTGGGAGTCGGCATCCATAGGTATAAGAATTGACGATGCTGAGAGCTGTATGGAGAAAAGAACTACTAATACGGAGAACAGACTTTTTTTCATAAAGTGCAACCTTTGATGATACCATTTCAAAGATAACAGAATTTAAAGAACAGCATTTTAAGCGGTACGTTAAAAAATAACAAAAATTGGACCACGGAATCTAAAATCCAGCTCCCAAGAAGTCGGAGCTATTTCGGATGGCATTTATATGTTTGTACCCATCAGCAATACACCTTAAAAAGGCACCTCATTGTCATCGTCTGGGTCTAACCCTTGGTTCATATTACTACCAAAAGCTTGATCCGTGGTGGGTAGATTTTTCGTCGCAAAGGGATTTTCGTCGTTTTCATTCATTTTAGACTGAAACTCAAAAGGTGAATCAAAATCGTCAAGATTATCGAACTTACCTAAGTTACCAATAAATTTCAGTCGGATATTTTCTAATCCGCCATTCCTATGCTTGGCTACAATCAATTCTCCCTGACCTTGCGTAGGACTTCTTTCTTCATCGTCCCACTCATCTATCTTGTAATATTCAGGTCTGTAAATAAACGCTACAATATCGGCATCTTGCTCTATGGCCCCAGATTCCCGAAGGTCGGATAATAATGGACGCTTACTACCTCCACGTGTTTCTACAGCCCTTGATAGCTGTGATAAAGCGATAACAGGAACATTTAATTCCTTTGCCAAGGCCTTTAGGTTACGCGAAATTGTTGATATTTCCTGTTCCCTGTTTCCTCCTTTTTGAGAGCTTCCAGCAGTCATCAACTGTAAATAATCGATAACGATCATTTTTATACCATGTTGTGAAGCAAGACGTCTTGCCTTTGCCCGTAAATCAAAAATGGACAGCGATGGTGTATCATCTATGAACAAAGGAGCCTTCTCCAAAGCCTTTACCTTTACGTTTAGCTGTTCCCACTCGTGTTTTTCCAATTTACCTGTACGTAATTTTTCAGAAGAAAGTCCGGTTTCTGAAGAAATCAAACGTGTAATCAATTGTACGGATGACATCTCACAGGAGAAAAATGCTACAGGAATATTATGGTTTACCGCCATGTTCTTGGCCATGGACAAGGTAAGTGCGGTTTTTCCCATACCCGGACGGGCTGCAATGATTATTAAATCACTGGGTTGCCAACCGGAAGTCAGTTTGTCCACCTTATCAAAGCCAGAAGGGACACCACTCAACCCTTCTTTATTCGCAATTTCCTCAATTCTTTTCTTAGCTTGTATCACCAAGTTCTGCGCAGTTTCCGCAGAACGCTTTAGATTACCTTGAGTAACATCATATAACTTGGACTCTGCGGCATCCAGCAGGTCAAAAACATCAGTGCTTTCATCGTATGCCTCTTCAATAATTTCATTGGATATCTTAATAAGGCTACGTTGAATGTATTTTTGAAGAATAATACGTGCATGAAATTCGATATGGGCGGAAGAAGCCACCTTTTGTGTGAGTTTTATCAGGTAAAAATCACCTCCTATACTCTCAAGTTTCCCAGATTTCTTTAATTGAGAAGAAACGGTTCATAA